>OBYK01000855.1_pt1 | contig 12445 bp, 8 predicted proteins | sample 1476721 | NCBI WGS metagenome assembly OBYK01 (sample SAMEA2580191, study PRJEB22360) | human gut metagenome | biome: human gut; feature: human-associated habitat; material: faeces | place: Denmark | collected 2008/2010
ATTCCTGTAGCATATATATTATATTTTTTCTTAAAATATTTTTTCTAAAAAATAATCTCCACACTTCCACAACTACTGTTGTTAAAGGATTTCTTAATCCACAAACACCCTAAAAACCTCCTCAACTGCTCCTCATACTCTCCATCGATTAAGAAAATGGAAAATCTTGTTGTTTGTATTCTTCTTGTGTAATGCTACAAAAACCCATATCTCTTTCTTTCAGATTTCGATAAACCATTACACCAACTTTTCCTTGGTAACGTGCTTTACTAACTGGGCATCCATTTGCCTCCATGCGTTCCTTTATATTCTGTTTATTAACGCTTCGGTACTCATTTTCTATGCACCATTTCAGATAATGCTCTTCGAACTTTGGCTTTGAAACCATATCCTCCTCATTTCCTGTAACTACATAAAATTCTGAAAGATATCTGTAAACTGTATCCATCTTTTCTCTATACTCACTCATTGCATAATCACATGAATCTGATTTTGTGATTTTGAATTTATTATCAATTAACCTGTGAAGCCCCTCTAAAAACCAGTTTAAAATAGCCTCTTTTTCCCGTAGCATTTTATCTAATAATGCCCCGTCACGGCGTTCTCGTTCTATCGTATTTGTACACGGCACTACACACAATCTTTCAAATAAATGACCGCCCTTATCATCCGTAAACATTGGGAGATTATTACAAGCAATAATGATCCCTCCGGGATATATAAAATTAAACGGCTGCTTACCTTTTCTTTCAAACGAAACCGCATCACCACCTGTTAATTGCTTAAAAATCGAACTGTCCTTAATTTCACTACTTGTTTGATCTCCAATGCTTATAATGCGGCTACCAGGAACACTCCCCAAAGCAAATTTTGAAGCTTCATTCATATTTTGAATCGGAATATTGACTGTTTTCCCTTCTCCTAACAACTCACTCAATAATTTTATAAATTGAGTTTTCCCAGTATTTCCCAACAATGACCACAGCACTAAACACAACTTGGTTCTATATACCCCTACATTAGATAATAATAGCCCTCCATATTCTTGTAGAACTGCTTTTTTACTTTCATCAATCACACCGTCTCTGTCTTTGCACAAATCATTCATGTACTTATCGAAAACTGGACGACATCGATTGTCTGGTTGATATTCACATGTAAGTTGAATTGTACTGTATATTCTTGGTGTATGGCGCTCTAATTGCTTTGTTTGTAGATTGTAAAGCCCATTTTTCATGTTAATATATTTTTCTTCCCTATCTAACTCTGTAAAGCTGCATATATTTCGATTCTGGCATAAGAGTATGTTATATACATTATTCAACAAATTATCACTAACAAGACTCATAGGAATATATTTCAGTATGTATGACTTTACTTTGTTACGGTTACATCTTTTATATACTCCGTTTTCATATATGTAAAAATCGTCCTTTTCTTCATCCGGACGCCGTACAATCAAATAATCTAGCCCCTTGCTGATACTGTCCGCCAATATTCCAGCATTAACTCTCTGTGCCTGACTATCGCCTTTCCCTACAGTAAACAACCACGGTGCATACAATTCCTCCGCTTCATTTACTATCCTTTTCAAATCTTCCTTTGTGTGCCCTTCCTTTTGTAAATAATCTGTGACATCTCCTTTTGCTGCGTGTGAAGTAATTGCCCATTTTATTGAATGTGCATAATGCTTCAAATCTCTCACGATTTCGTCTTTGAGTTCAATCCCCGGCTGATCATTATCTGGAAGAATGATAACTTTCGCTCCTGTGAAATAAGGTGCATATTCTTTTTTCCAATCTCGCACACCCCCAGCTGTCGTTGCAGTATATCCTAACATCCTTAGCGTATCAGCATCTTTTTCCCCTTCAACAATATACACTGGATAACCAGATTGCACTGCTTTCACTAGTTCTGGCAATCTGTATAATGTAGCGCATTCCTTTGGTTTACAGTACTGATACGTATCCTTTTCTTGATCTACAGTAATATACCTAATTGTTTTCCCTTCAAATCGAATCTTTGAATAAAGATATTCGCCTGTAATACCTCTATAATTATATATAGCTTCTATCTTTCTTTTCTGCCCATATTCTAAACGATCACGCCAATTCGGTAGTAAATGATTGCCAATGTCTTTAAATGTCAGCCCGACAGCTTCCAAAATATTTTTGGTATCGCACCCTGCATGACAACATAATAGCAATGTGTTATTTTTCTCCGATATTGTCAGACTCGCTTTTTTATCCTCATGTACTGGACATTTACACTGATAGGAATTGCCACTTGTTCGTTTCGCACCTTCAAAGCGCCCTGCTAATTCTTGTAATGTCATTTCTAGTGTTCGTCCTTTCTGTTCATGTCCTGCTGCCCTTCTGGCATCTTTAGCACTCTCTTTGCGCTTCTGGTAGCTGCAAACGTGTTTCTTGCTCTCGCGTCCATTGTCCGACAGAATTCTACAATCTCCTGCCGATTCTTTGGTTTCCAGTATCCTTTCCCTGATCCACTACAAATCACGGCTCCGTGGTTACGTTCATAAGCGATCTTCTGCTGTAACTCTCTGGCTGAACTGCATCCGCTACGTTTTACAAGCTCTGCTGTGGTTACTGCGTTCTCTTTGCCTACTGGCAGCAGACTTTCAATCTGGAATTCTGTCTTGCCGGACTTCTTTCCATGTGCTGGGTTATTTGGGTTTTTCTGCATTATTTTACCTCCTGCATTTGTTTGTCTAGATAACGATCAATCACAACCTTATCGTAGAGTCTTCTTCTACCTATTGCTACTTCTGCCCCGATTGATTTCGCAAATTCTACACCGCGATTTCTTCCGAGTCCTAAATAAATACACGCTTCTTTTGCGCTCATAAGTCTGGCTTCTTTTTCCATTCTCGTCACTCCTCTCTACTGAAATAAATGCTTTATATTTGCTTATTACACTTTACATTATGCCATAATAAGAATATAATATCAAAAAGAGAATATAACATACCCAACATGTCTAAAACACTATATTTTATGTTTTAAATTTACTGAAAGGATTTTAAAAGAATATGAATAAGAAAAAAATTGGAGAAATCATTAAAACAGAAAGAGAAAAAAGAGATTTAACACAATGCGAACTGGGAATTGAGCTTGGACAAACCGAAGAATCTGCACAAACGAGAATCTCTAAAATCGAAAAAGGGCTTTTAACTCCAAATATTGATGAGCTAATAAAGTTATCTCTTCTCTTCAATGTATCTACTGATTATTTATTAGGAATATCTAGCAGAAAAAATAATTCTACCCAAATAACAGTTAGCGATGCTTTCAGGAACTTATTCGAATTAGAAAAGCTCGGCCTATCCATCCACATTGAGGCAAGAAAGGAAATCGAACCGCATCCATACACTGGGGATCCATACACTGTAAATATAGAAGATGTTATGATTACTTTCAATAACAAGCAAATAGACGATAAATTGAAAGAATGGAAAGCTGTGAAAGAAACATGTGAGGGCGAAAGTAAAGGTGATGTATATAAAAAATTATATAAAGCATGGGAAAATGATATTTTGAAAGATGATACTTTATTATGGGAAAATACTAACCAAATCCTTGATGACATTTTCGGCAATGAGATTCCTTTCAATTAACCCGCACAAAAAGCACTCCCCCGGATCGAGTGCTTTCATTTTGCATTTTCCCATTTTGGACTTTTTTGGTACTTTCCCATTTCCATCAAATTTCTGATTTCGGGAAGATAGTTGAAATATAGCGTATTTACTGGACTTTTTACACCGTAACTATACAAAGCATCCAAAATCAATAATTACATTGTGAAAATATTGTAAACTCCTCCCTGTTTATAGTATACTGTATCAGAAAAGGGTAAAACTTCTGTTTTCCCTTCTTGTCACACGTAATACTAAATTGATAGAGGAATGAAATCATGAAAATTGGATTTGATAACGAAAAGTATTTAAAAATGCAGTCAGAGCATATCCGCGAACGCATCAATCAGTTTGATAACAAACTGTATCTCGAGTTCGGCGGAAAACTGTTCGACGACTACCACGCTTCCCGCGTTCTTCCGGGATTTGAGCCTGACAGCAAGCTCCGCCTTTTAAAACAGCTCAGTGACCAGGCAGAGATTGTCATTGTCATCAGCGCAAAGGATATCGAGAAAAATAAAGTCCGCGGCGATCTTGGTATCACTTATGATTCTGACGTACTCCGTCTGATGGATTCTTACCGCGACAACGGTCTGTATGTGGGCAGTGTCGTGATCACACAATATTCCGGTCAGGAAAGTGCCTCTTTATTCCGCCACCGTCTGGAAAATATGGGAATCCGTGTATACCAGCACTACTGTATCAACGGCTACCCTTCCAATATCCCGCTGATCGTCAGTGATGAAGGATACGGTAAAAATGACTATATCGAAACTTCCCGTCCGCTTGTCATCATCACAGCCCCGGGTCCTGGAAGCGGAAAAATGGCAACCTGTCTGTCTCAGTTATATCATGAGCACAAACGCGGGATTCATGCAGGATATGCCAAATTTGAGACATTCCCGATCTGGAATCTGCCGCTGAAGCATCCGGTAAATCTGGCGTATGAAGCGGCTACAGCAGACCTCAACGATGTGAATATGATCGATCCGTTCCATCTGGAGGCCTATGGAAAGACAACCGTCAACTACAACCGTGATGTTGAGATCTTCCCGGTTTTAAACACGATTTTTGAAAAGATTTACGGAAAGAGCCCATACAAATCTCCAACCGATATGGGTGTAAATATGGCTGGAAACTGTATCTGTGACGATGCTGTATGCTGTGAAGCATCCCGCCAGGAGATCGTTCGCCGTTACTATGATTCCCTCAACTCTCTTCTGAAAGGAAACAGTCCGGAAGAAGAAGCACAAAAAATCGAGCTGCTGATGAATCAGGCCAATGTGACGATCGAAGACCGCCACGTTGTTGCAGCTGCCTTAAAACGTGCGGAAGAGACACATACGCCTGCTGCTGCTCTGGAACTGGATGACGGCCGTATCATCACCGGAAAGACCACGAATCTTCTCGGTGCCTCCGCTGCCCTTCTTCTGAATGTGATCAAAGAACTGGCCGGGTTGAAACACGAGCTGCATATTATTTCACCGGAATCGATCGAGCCGATTCAGAAACTGAAAGTGGACTATCTGAAAAGCAAAAACCCGAGACTTCATACTGATGAAGTACTTATCGCACTTTCTGCAAGCGCTGCCACCAACCCGGATGCCAGACTTGCACTTCAGCAGCTTTCAAAATTAAACGGATGTCAGGCTCATACTTCCGTTATGCTGTCCGATGTTGATATCCGCACCTTCAAACGTCTCGGCGTCCAGCTTACATGTGAAGCTGTCTATGAGACCGGATATAATTACCATTAAAAGCGATCCTCTCCTGATGGGAGAGGATTTTTTTAATAAAAGAGGAAATATTTATTGTTCATAAAAAAGTACTTGTATTTTTTCGCAAAAAGAGAGTATACTCTTTTTTTAATATTTTTATTCACATCATATGAGGAGGATCACTATGGCAGTAAAATATGTATTTGTGACCGGTGGAGTTGTTTCAGGACTAGGAAAAGGGATTACAGCCGCATCACTCGGCAGGCTTTTGAAAGCCCGCGGATATACGGTGACTATGCAGAAATTCGACCCTTACATCAATATTGATCCGGGAACCATGAATCCGGTACAGCACGGAGAAGTATTCGTAACCGATGACGGAGCCGAAACGGATCTGGACCTGGGACATTATGAACGTTTTATCGATGAAAATCTGACAAAAAATTCCAATGTCACAACCGGAAAGATTTATTGGTCTGTCTTACAGAAGGAACGAAGAGGTGATTTCGGCGGCGGAACCGTGCAGGTTATCCCACACATCACCAATGAGATCAAAAGCAGATTTTACCGAAATCCTTCTGCTGAAAATACAGAAATCGCGATCATTGAAGTGGGCGGAACTGTCGGTGATATCGAAAGCCAGCCTTTCCTGGAATCCATTCGTCAGTTTCAGCATGAAAAAGGACGTGATAACGTCATTTTGATCCATGTAACCTTAATTCCATACCTGAGAGCCTCTCAGGAAATGAAAACAAAACCTACACAGGCCAGTGTCAAAGAACTTCAGGGCATGGGAATCCAGCCGGATATTATCGTATGCCGTTCCGAACATCCGCTGGATAACGGAATCAAAGACAAGATTTCCCTGTTTTGTAACCTTCCGGCAGATCACGTTCTTCAAAACCTGGATGTGGATTATTTATACGAAGCACCTCTGGCAATGGAAAAAGAAAACCTTGCACAGGTTGTATGCGAATGTCTCCATCTGGACTGTCCAAAACCGGATTTAAGTGACTGGGAAACTATGGTAGACAATCTAAGACACCCGGTTTCCAAAGTCCGCATCGCACTGGTCGGAAAATATGTTCAACTGCACGATGCCTATATCAGCGTGGTAGAGGCTTTAAAACACGGCGGAATCTACAGCCACACGACTGTTGAGATCAAATGGGTGGATGCCGAGACAGTGACTCCTGAAACCGCAGATGAGATTTTTAAGGATGTAACAGGAATCCTGGTTCCCGGCGGATTTGGTCACCGCGGTGTGGAAGGCAAGATCGAAGCCATCCGCTACGCCCGCACACACAAAATTCCGTTCCTCGGTATCTGTCTTGGAATGCAGCTTGCGATCGTAGAATTTGCCCGCAATGTGATCGGTTTCCACGATGCGCACAGTCTGGAACTAAATCCATCCACTACACATCCGGTGATCCACATCATGCAGGATCAGATCGGTATCGAAGATATCGGCGGAACACTTCGCCTGGGTGCTTATCCATGTATTCTGGACAAAACTTCCAAAGCATATGAGGTCTACCAGAAAGAAGAAATTCAGGAACGCCACAGACATCGCTATGAAGTCAACAATGATTACCGTGAAGTTCTGACCGAAAACGGCATGAATCTGTGTGGCCTTTCTCCGGACGGCAAGATCGTTGAAATGGCAGAGATCAAAGATCATCCGTGGTTTATCGCAACACAGGCGCATCCGGAATTAAAATCCCGCCCGAACAAACCACATCCACTGTTCAAAGGATTTGTGGAAGCTGCGGCGGCACTTAACAAACACTAATATATACAGACTGATAACCAGCGACTCCTTCACAAAGACCGCTGGTTATCAGTCTTTTTTCTTTAAATCATCCATCTAACTATTCTGTCTCCAACTCTCAACTAAAATTTATCATTCTCCAGAATCACTTCTTATTTCTTCAATAATCTTCCCGATATTACACGTCACTTTCCCTTTACACGCATGAATATCCTCATTAATTTTCTTCTCCTGTTCAATAGCAATGTCCACTTTCTTTGCCAACTCACCTATCTCAGAATTTTTCTTTGGATTTATACCCGTTCTTGCCAACAGAAGTTTATAAATAAATGTCTGATTACCAACCTTTTGATTCTTGATTATTTCTTCTTCATTCGGCTTAATATCTTCCTCATACGCATGTTCAAAGTGTAACAATAGAAATAGTTCAAACGCCGGATTGCTAACTGCCAAAATATTATTTTCCCCTCCTAATGCCAGAACATCATCATAGTCTTGTACCTTTTCCTCAAAAATATCTGCATCAAAAACAATAACCATTTTGTCGCGTTCTTCATCAAATGATATTTCTGGATTCTTCTTCTGACTTTCCGCAAAAGCAATCAATTTTCTTGGAAAACTAATATCCTTATCTTCCTCTGTTTTTTCCAGCAAACGAATATCAATGAGTGGATGTATATTCAAAAATTTACGGATATCAATCAATTTTCGAAAATACCATATCTCTGTGTTCGCACCTTCACAAATAAAGAAATACTTATCTCTGATTGCACGATTCAATTCGGCAAGAGAGAAGAACTGTTCATTCCGAAGCGCTGCTGTAATCCAGGTAGAGATATTTCCTACCGTTCCTTCAACATTCGGCTTACCTTCTTTGGGAGCCCTGACACGCGCCGGAATAATAGCAGTGCCATAGTGCTCAGCCAGTTCCTGATAAGTTTCATTGATCTGCTGGTCTTTCCAACCGCCATTGTGAACAACTGCAGTCTTGCAGTTATCAGGTACGAGGATTCTGGCAACACCGCCAAAGTACTCGTACATATGGACATGCGCATTGATCCATGATTTCTGCTTCATGTCCAGAAATGCTTCCACATATGCATACTGGCTGTAAGTCATTACACCAACAAATATGTAGCCTTTGATGATTTCGCCGGTATCTGGATCAATGATTGTTGCAAGATCACCTGCCCAATCAACTTCAACCTGTTCACCGGGTTTACGGTTGATATGCATGGTAGCACGATGCTTCTGCTCATCCTGTTGGATGTGATAGCAGAATTGTGAATACATGAGTGGTTCATCGCCATTGGCACGGCAATCCTCCATGTATTCCGTCCAGAGGAGCTTTTTACTGACTCCATTGCGGAGCAACTCCTTACGGATGTAAGCATAATCCGGTATCCGCTTGTTGGCAGATACCTTGCTCTCTTTCGAGAACATGAGCTTTTGAAGCTCTGTGTCGGTCATTGATTCATCAAGAGACCAAGAGATATTTAGTTCTCTGGCACGTTTTTGAACTTTGACGACAGTTTTTTGTGAAACACCACAACTTGCCATGATGTTACGTTGTGAGAATCCTAATCCGGTAAGCCGGATGATTTCTCGATATTTGGTCATAATCGTGACCTCCTCATAATGAATTTACACTAAAAGTGCATAACATCATTATAAGGTTTTAGGAAAAATGTGATTTCCTTTTTACAGGAATCGTGATTTCCTAAAAAGCGGAACATTGATTTCCATACGCCGGACAGGTGATGGATTTCACCCCGGATTATTCACATGGCAGCAGAATACAAAATAACGGGTACAGTACAAAAATCATATTTTGCATAATAGGGCGACTCCTTTCACTATCAATATGTATCCAGATGGGTATACTCATTCAGGCATCCCGTAATACATAACTGCGGTGGGCGGACTTTGTCCGACAATCTATACTGTATCAGATAAGTTTTAAAAATCGAAAAAAAGATTCTTAAGCTTTTCTGAAATGATGCTGATTTTATCGGCTTGATCTGTATCCCGACTCTCGCACATCTCATCGTCAAGCCCTCAACTGACTTGTTTAGCGTCTGTGTGAATGCTGTAATACTTGCACACACAATATCTTTCCCAGATTCTGCATACCCAGCGTGTCCCGAGATTTCAATTCACTCTGGTCGAATTCTTACTTCACTCAAAATAAACCTCCTCCGAAATGGATATAAAAATACCACCAGCCCGCCAGACCGATGGCATCATATTACATCTATTTCCACTTCTTTTACTAAATCATTTAATGACTTTCCACTATAAAATTTGTCATTCATAACTTTATCCATATTATCATACTCTTTTATATCATCGCCATGCCATGCTTGATATGTTGAAACATAACTATAAACTTCAACTGTCACTCCTGATAGCAATCCTCTGTAAGAGAAAGAAATATCATTGTTTCCCTGAACCTTTATATGAATATCTTTAGCCTTTAATTTCTATTCTCCGTATCAACCCTCTTTTCCCAAGTTTCATAGTCCATCCCTGGCTTAGAATATCCATCCAATCATTCATTATACGCCTTATTATCCATTATGCTGCAGTACTATATCTACATCAAGGATTCATCGGCGGAGCATTTTTACCAGGCATCATTTTGCTGCCTTTAAAATATTTTTCAACCAATCCTTTACATAATCAAGCAGGTAGACCATAAAATAAATTGTCACTTTTCCTAAATACTAAAATTTATCCAGTTGCTGGCACTCCATATCCTACTGCAGCTCGAAAATGATTTCAAAACATCTTATGTTGAAGTTTATCCGGACGATTCCCGGCATCAGGATGCCATATTGCTATTTCAAAACATCTTATGTTGAAGTTTATCGTTCCGACTCGGTCACAAATCGGTTAAAAATCGAAATTTCAAAACATCTTATGTTGAAGTTTATCATCTTCTGTTAGCGGATTGGTAATATATACATACATTTCAAAACATCTTATGTTGAAGTTTATCCTGTCGTTCTCATCTTTCCTTAATGTCTGAATTTATTTCAAAACATCTTATGTTGAAGTTTATCATATACGCCCCCCTATATAGGTTGCCACCTATCCGATTTCAAAACATCTTATGTTGAAGTTTATCTCGCCAAAGAGCAATTTTAGAGAGGATATTAGACGAATTTCAAAACATCTTATGTTGAAGTTTATCGGAAATACTTTTAAGTTCCGGTTGCCAGAAGGAAATTTCAAAACATCTTATGTTGAAGTTTATCTAGCGCCGGCTAAACACGATGTAATTAATCCACCAATATTTCAAAACATCTTATGTTGAAGTTTATCAAATCTTCGCCAGATCGCCGATTAAGATGGATGTAATTTCAAAACATCTTATGTTGAAGTTTATCTTCCGTCCTCTCCATTCTGGCCATGCACTCCGATGAATTTCAAAACATCTTATGTTGAAGTTTATCCCGGTATCTGTCACACTTGCGTGTCTTTTCTCTTCATTTCAAAACATCTTATGTTGAAGTTTATCGGAGCAGGATGCGATATCTACGGTACCCTGCACAATTTCAAAACATCTTATGTTGAAGTTTATCACCAGATCTCTTGTTCCGCTTCAATTGGTATTTGCATTTCAAAACATCTTATGTTGAAGTTTATCGGTTAAGGCAACTATGGAAGAGTTGGCAGAGAAGAATTTCAAAACATCTTATGTTGAAGTTTATCCAGACTCTTCAAACTGTTTGCTTAGCACATTGTACATTTCAAAACATCTTATGTTGAAGTTTATCGGTTACAGCATCTGTGATCGGGTTTGTGCTGGCGTATTTCAAAACATCTTATGTTGAAGTTTATCAGAGGGAGAAATCCGGTAGGTATCTTTTTCCACAAATTTCAAAACATCTTATGTTGAAGTTTATCACTGACTTTCGGCAAATGTATGATTCGCTGTCTCCATTTCAAAACATCTTATGTTGAAGTTTATCGCCGGGAAGAAAAATAACGGTGGCGTATTCCTGAATTTCAAAACATCTTATGTTGAAGTTTATCCGCTTGATGTATTTTGCTGTGAACTCTGTTCCTTATTTCAAAACATCTTATGTTGAAGTTTATCCCAGAATACACAGCGGATGTCGGCATTAAAAAGGGATTTCAAAACATCTTATGTTGAAGTTTATCTATCCGGGAAGTAATAGAGCAATATTCGGTATGCGATTTCAAAACATCTTATGTTGAAGTTTATCCGGAACCGCCAGTAAGCATCAACATGAACCATATTAATTTCAAAACATCTTATGTTGAAGTTTATCACGATATTAACGAGGAAAAAGCTAAGTATCGTATATTTCAAAACATCTTATGTTGAAGTTTATCCCACTGGGAGAAGCGGCTGCTGAATTCGTTTCCGCATTTCAAAACATCTTATGTTGAAGTTTATCTTTATTAGAATTTTCGATAGGTCTCCCGTAATGCGTATTTCAAAACATCTTATGTTGAAGTTTATCATTTCCGTAGTGACAAATTCGATTTTGTGATTGATTATTTCAAAACATCTTATGTTGAAGTTTATCGATGATCTGACGATTTCGCGAGCCCAATCATCTTTATTTCAAAACATCTTATGTTGAAGTTTATCGTATTTCCCGACTTGGTCTCGCATAACTCTGGACGGATTTCAAAACATCTTATGTTGAAGTTTATCCAATTGCATTAAGAAAAGCATATTCTACTATGCTATTTCAAAACATCTTATGTTGAAGTTTATCGGAGGGTGTCTTGCATCTATCGTCTTACTTATAAATTTCAAAACATCTTATGTTGAAGTTTATCCCCACATTTTCTCGTTACTTTTATCTCCTTTTATCTATTTTCCCCTTCATTTTTCCTGATTTCTATCATTTTTACCAAGCATCAGCCCATATTCTTTTTCCTATCCAATATCTCACAAATTCCCCGACTTTACAATACTTTCTCAACATTTTTCTTTTTTTCGCCTGGTAAATATTTCTACAACTCACAATCAGGCATGGGGTGCTCGTCAGATGTCTTCACAACTGAAAATGCGTGATCATAAAGTCGGCCGCAGCAAAACGCGCCTCTGCATGACAAAAATGGGGATTGATCCTATCTATCCCCAAATTATTATCAAGCACACTATAACAAACTTATTTTTCATCTTTAAGGCAAAATAAAAGAGGTCTTGGCATAAAGGAATCTGACGTATTTTCCATCAGATTATTTTATCCTGAGACCTCTTATGTTATCATATGGTTTTGTAACCATGAAATTAAGAAAGCAGAAACCTCCCCTACC
>OBYK01000865.1_pt1 | contig 12284 bp, 11 predicted proteins | sample 1476721 | NCBI WGS metagenome assembly OBYK01 (sample SAMEA2580191, study PRJEB22360) | human gut metagenome | biome: human gut; feature: human-associated habitat; material: faeces | place: Denmark | collected 2008/2010
TGATTATTAATATAAATAAATATAGATAAATGGCAAAATCCGTAACATACAATAAACGAGAAAACGAAAAAAAGAAACAAGCCCGGAGGGCCGAAAAACAAAAAAAGAAAGAAGACAGAAAACTACTTGGCAAAGCGCATAGTTTTGATGATATGATCGCTTATGTGGATGAAAACGGCGTGATTACATCGACTCCTCCCGAATTGAATCCTAATAAAGAAGAAATTAAGCAAGAAGAGATTCTTATCTCGACCCCCAAAAAAGAAGATATAGAGACACCTACCGTGCTGAAAGGGAGGGTTGATTATTTTAATGAATCAAAAGGGTATGGTTTTATCAAAGACCTTGGTAGCGACGAGAAGTATTTTTTTCATGTTAGTAATAATACACTGACCGATATTTCGGAAACCGACATCGTTACTTTTGAACTTGAACGCGGTCTGAGGGGAATGAATGCAATTAATATTCGTAATGAAAGTGAATCTCCCAATTAAAAAAGGAAGTAAATTCTTTAACTGACAGACTCTTGTCTTATATAGGCTACCCTATTTTTTTGATTTAAGGCAGCCCCGTTTGAAATATAGGTTATTCTATCAAAGCAAAACAGCACCATAGTATGGGAGCTTGCCCATGATAATCTCCCACTATCCTTCGACGGTCATAGTAATATTGTTTATCATTCTTTTTATTGGTTCCGATACACACTTCTGTCACGTCTCCTTCTTCATTGATATAGGGAATTAATGCCATCCAAGCTTTACGAGCAACTGGAGAATATTCTTTTTTATCTAGCCACCCTTGTTTAACCCCTGTGATCATAGCATACGTGAACATTGCTGTTCCTGATGTCTCTGCCCAGCAGGCGGGATCATCTACTAGTTGGCTCCACATACCGTCAGGTAGTTGATAGTTTTTCAGATTCTTCATCATCAAACGATACCCTTCCAGGATACGGGGACGGTCTTGATTGTCTTTTGGCAAATAGCGCAGTAATTCTGTCATGCCGGCGGCCATCCAGCCATTGCCGCGTCCCCAATAAAAAGGAACATCTGGGGCGTGATAGAATAAACCGTTAGGGTGTTGGAGTTCATCCAGATACATCACCATTTCACGGGCTGCACGGTCAATGTATTCTCGTTTTCCGGTGGCTTTGTATGCTTGGGATTGGATAATGGTGATCATAAACATATCATCGATCCATAAACGGGTTTGCCAGGAGAAACCTTTTCGGGCCCAGTTCTTTTCTTCCGTTGTTGCTGTGTCCGGTACCTGCCATTGCGTGTCTGCATAAGGAAGCCCCATATCATAGTAACGTTGATCTTTTGTGATCTGATAAAACTCAAACGGTAAACAACCGAACATATTCAAATCTACGTGATTCATAAGCGGTTGATAATTTGCCTCGGTGGTAAAGAGTGGTTCAAACTTGTTCTGAAGTTGCTTGATCAATGCTTTGTCACCAACGGCAACAGCATATTTTAAGGCTCCATACCATGTACAGACTTCTGCATAGTGAATACCATCTTTTCCGTTTTTCTTATGAAGCATATGTTTACCGGAAATAAAGCGTTTGCTTATCCGTGTCCCAACTTCTTCCGGTGTATAACCTTCAGGAAAGTTCTTTAAATCTGCGTTAGAATTTGTCGAACATCGGGTGAAAAGCAACAGAAATATAATGGGAATAAAATACTTTGTTTTCATATCATTTATAAATGAGAAGCTGCCCGCTCTCAACAGGGCAGCTTCAGATAAATATTGTGTAATTAGAAATAACCGGGATTTTGTTCTTCAGCATCCGTTCCTTTTGGATTCAAGCGGTCTATGTGCTTTTGAGGAATCGGACGAAGTTTGTGATGTGATTTGAAGGTGACAGCTCCTTCTGAATTCCATTTCTTGACGTATTCTTCCAGCTTTTCACATCGTACCAGGTCATTCCAACGGCAAGTTTCACCTAACAGTTCGCGTCCACGTTCATCTAACATAAAGTCGATAAAATTGCTTTGGATATCTGCAGCCGTGACTTGAATATCTGCAAAGGTACTATTGGTATCTCCTATTTTTCCTCCTTCTTCGCGCCAGTATTGAGACATTTTGGTTTCACCATCCTGCCATGCGGCACGTTTGCGGACAACATTAATGTAATCGGCTGCTGTTTGGTAATCACCGTTGCGGCCGGAAGCTTCCGCTGCAATCAGATACGTTTCGGCCAAGCGCATTTTTACCCATTCGCGGCCACCTTGACCATCATTGACAGATAGACGCAGGGGATCGAAATATTTAAGCAAGGGAGGATAGTAGCGATTGTTTTTGGTTACATCTTCCTTATCCCAGGCAAAATATTTATAACGATGTGTTTCCGTGGTCGGGTTTATACTGTAATAAATTGCTGTATCTCCCAGTTCCAGTCCTGCACCTTCACGATTGGCATAATATGCCCATTTGAAACTTTTATAGAAGCGGGAATCGTTTTTACGGTCAAACAGTTGCAACATTGTCTTTTGCGATTGAAGATGTCTTCTGTATGGACGTCCGTTTTCGAGGTCCCTTGTCATACCCGGTTGATCTTCATACCAAGACCCCCAATATAGGTGGAAGGAATTGCCATCTCCACGGTAAACCGGATCTGTCGTGAATTGAACGGAGAAAATCACCTCCTTATTACCCTGATTATTTATATCCCACAGATCGGCAAAATTTGTCAGTAATTCGTATTGTCCGCAATCAATTACCATTTTGGCATATTTCAGAGCATTCTCCATATCTGAAGGCTGCTGTCCGCGCTGATCACTTACGGCACTTCCCCTGGTCAGATATACCTTAGCCAACAGGTGAGCTGCAGCATATTTAGCTGCTTTCCCTGTTTTTGCCGGTTTCTCGGGAGAATATTGGACCGAATATTCCAGATCCTTGATAATTTGATTGTAAATATCGGCAACTGAAGCACGTGGAAAGTCAGTTCTCACGTCGAAAGACACATCTAATACCAAAGGGATACTTCCGAACTGTTGTACCAACTCAAAATAGAAGAAGGCACGTAAAAAAGACATTTCGGCAAGAGCTACTTGCTTTTGTACCTCAGACATTGATGTAGATCCTTCTACTTGCTGAATAACCAAGTTTGCAGTATTGATCGCTTTATAATGATTTTCCCAGAATTCGTACAAGACACTTGCATCTGGATTCAACTGGCTTCCATATTTGTTAAAAGCGTCAGCTTGTTTTCCCGGATCTTCTCCTTGCGTGAAGAGATCTGTGCCGTATTCCGTGAGTACGTTATATCTTTCATTACCAGCTCCCCAACGCATGAAGCTATATGTTGCTGTTGCGGCGGACTCCACACCGGCAACGGTTCCATAATAGTCGGGAGTTAAACGGGGAAGGTCTTTCTCCTTCAGATAATCATCACAGCTTATAAGCCCGATACATGCGCTTGCCAGGCTAAAAAGAACAACTTTCTTTATGTTATTTGATTCTTTCATTGTTTCTGATTTTTTTAGATTAAAAGCTTATATTAAGACCTACTAACCAGGTTGAAGGAGTTGGACGCGTGTAACCTGCGTATGTTCCATCAACATCTTTATTCAGAGCGCTTTCAGGATCCACTCCGGTGAAGTTGGTCCACATCCATGAGTTTTGTGCCTGCACGTAGACACGGCAACGTGATATATCCCATTTCTTGGTAATATGACTTGGAATGGTGTATCCTAAAGTGACATTACGAAGTTTGATAAAGTCGCTTTTTTCATAATGCAACGTTTCATAATAAGGAAGATAGTCGACACCTTCAATCGGACGTGGGAAGGCGTTAGTCGGATTTGTCGGTGTCCAGTAATCGACTTTCACATTGCCGTTCCTGTGTGCTTGATTCAGATAACTGATGTTGTTTTTGATCATTGCTCCGAAATTGCCTTCAAAGAAAAAACTGAAGTCGAAGTCCCTATATCTGAATGTGTTATTTAAACTTAATATTACTTTAGGTCTTTGCTGGCCTTGGATAACACGGTCTTCCGAAGTGATCTTATAATCGCCATTATCCCACAGGCGGATAGTACCAGGTGCAAAGTTACTTCCGTTCTGGTTGAACTTCTCCATTTCGGCACGATCTTCCGGCGTGTCTTGCCAGATGCCTATTTTCTTGTAATCGTAGAACACGTTGATTGCTTCACCTATAAACCAGGAACTTCCGGGATCATCTTCCTTGCCATTATATAATTCAACGATTTCTTCCTTGTTGGTGTACATCATGAGGTCTGTAGACCATGTAAAATTCTTATTATTGATATTTAAAGAGTTCAAGGTAAGTTCAAGCCCTTTGTTACGCGTTTTTCCAACGTTTGATTTTATTTGATTGAAACCGGATACGATAGGCAATTGTCTGTCCAATAGCAAATCTTTTGTGTTTTGTAAATAAATATCGATTGTACCGTTCAGCCTGTTTCCGAGAAATCCGAAATCAAATCCGGCATTCCATTGCCCTGTTGTTTCCCAGGTTAACATTGTATTAGGCATTTTGTTGGGAGCATAACCAAAGATCGACTCGCTGCCATAATTATATGGTTTTTGTGACAATGTCCCCTTGGTTTCATAAGGGTCTACTTCTGAGCTGGCAACGACACCATATCCGGCACGCAATTTCAGGTTACTGAGGAAATCAACATTTTGCATGAATGATTCTTCATTGATACGCCAAGCTAAAGCAGCAGCCGGGAAAGCGACCCATTGATGTCCTTCCGCAAGACGTGAAGAACCGTCATATCTGGCAGAAATAGTAGCCAAGTATTTCCCTTTGAAGCTATAGTTCAAACGAGCCATGAAGGAAGCTAATTTCCATTGGCTTTTACCGCTTTCCGTTTTTTCAGGATTAGAGGCAGAACCTACATCATAATATAGTAGTTCATCAGCCGGTGTTCCTTGAACCGGAATTTTGTTGTATTCCCGGAGGTATTCGTTTATAGATTGGAGCAAAGTTACCCCGATTGTATGATCCTCAAATGTTCTGTCATAGAATAACAGGTTTTCCCAAGTAAACATGGATCTGTTTTCCGTACCGTTCCGAGCATAATTCATGGTATTTCCCCGTGCTTCGGCCGATTGGAAATTATAATCTTGTCTGGTTTCATAGTCGATACCTAAATTCGTACGGAACCGGAGCCCTTTCAGTGGTAACGTGATATCAGCATAATAACTGCCAATAAATCTGTTTATCTTTAAAGGGTTGGAAACAGCTCCCTCTGCTAATCTAAGTAACGGGTTACGCCACTGGTCGTCTGTGCCTGAAACTTTTTCCAATAAATCGCCGTTGTCATCATAGAAACGGCCCATTGGCATGACACGCCACGAGTTAAACAGGGTAGACCCTCTTTCTTGCACGGAATGGGTATATCCAGTAAATGCCCCCAATTTAATATATTTGTTTACAGAATGTTCGAGATTCAGGCGAATAGAATACCGGGAAAATTCTTCATCTTTAACAAGACCTTTATAATCATAATAGGAACCGCTAAAAGTGAAGTTGGTTTTGTCGTTGCCCCCGCGAACGCTTAACTGATGGTCGGTAACCATACCTGTGCGTTGTACGGCTTCCCACCATTTACTTCCTGAACGGACCTTTGAAGGATCATAATTCCCATTTTCATCGTATGCCATTTTTAGAGATTCCAATGTATAAGGGTCATTGGCGAAAGAACCGATCTTTTGGTCTTCTTCCCAACTCGGTTTATCAGAGAGGTATTTACCGGTTGAACGATAAGATTCCCGGACTGTTTCGGCATAGGCTGCCCCGTCCATGTATTCTAACTGGTTCAGCACTGTTTGGAAGCCAACATATCCATTATAGTCGACTTGAGTTTTTCCTGCTTTTCCCCTTTTAGTGGTTATCAGGATTACACCGTTTGAACCGCGTGCACCATAAATAGCCGTAGCAGAGGCATCCTTGAGGATATCTATTGTTTCGATGTCTGAAGGACTGATTTCATTTATTCCTCCTACTACTGGAATTCCATCGACTATGTAAAGGGGATCACTGCTACCGCTGATAGAACGTTTACCTCTGATAACCACAGATGCATTTTCACCTGGTTTCGTTGTCGAATTGGAAATGAATACACCGGGGAGGCGTCCTTGGATTGCTTGGGTTGCACTTGTCACAGGTGATTTAGAGATCGTTTCCGAGTTTACGGATGATACCGAACCGGTAAGGTCTTTTTTCTTAACGGTACCGTATCCTACGACAACGATTTCTTCTAAGCCTAATGTTTCCGCCTCTAATGTGACATTCAGGCTGGATTGATTACCTACTTTGATTTCTTGCGATTTATAGCCGATGTAAGAAATGACAAGAACAGCGTTTGTTTCGGTAATAGGCAAAGAGAATTTGCCATCGATGTCGGTTACTGTTCCTGTAGAAGTCCCTTTCACAACAATATTAACTCCGATTAGAGGTTCTTTTGTGTTATCGACAATTGTTCCTGTAATTGTCTTTGTCTGTTGTTGTGGTGTAGGATATGAAGATCCTGCTTTTTTCGACTTTGCAATTGATACCTGGCGATCGTTAATCGTATATACCAAGTCTGTATCAGCGAAAAGGTTATTCAAGATTACATCAAGTGTTTTTGAATTGACCTTTATGTCAACACTTTTTTCTAAATCTTGACGGACATTGTCCGAAAAGAAGAAAACATATTCCGACTTTTTCTCAATGATGCCAATAACTTCTTTTATGGACTGTTTATTGATGTCAAGCGAAAGTAATGTATTTTGAGAGTAGGTCATAGAAAAGGAGTTCCCAATGCTTAAGACCAGTAAAATGATTATGATTTTCATAATATGTAAGGTATAACGTAGACCGTTAAACCACGATCTATCAAGATAATGATTTATTTTCATATATTTGTAGTGATTTTAAAAGTTTAGTACGCAATAATAACTTTGAAATCTTATGCCGGGGAATACGCCAATATTGTCCGGCATTTTTTATTTTTATGATATATATTTCATAGGCATCTCAATTTTAAATTAGACTTATAAGTTAGCAATTATGACTCTCTTTATTTTTTTCGAACCAATATCCGGCCTGCTTCGTGTGAATATTGGATCGGTATTGTGTTATATATGGTTTTCATGACATCTTCGATATTATCGAATAATACTAATTTTCCGTTACATTTTAGCTGTGCAATACTATTGTCGCAATCAATAGGGGTATCATAATAGCGGGACAAACGTTTCAGTATGTTGGATAGAGGTTCACTTGCAAATTGGAGGTATCCTTCTTTCCAACTTATATAATTGTTGACATCTATTTTTTTTACAGAAATCTGATCTGTCGATACCGATAACATCTGGTTGGGTAATAAACGGGCTTTTTCTTTGTCTATGCTGACATCTACACATCCTTCGACCAATACGACTGAATAATCCGTATCTTCGTCATAGGCTGTAACATTGAATTGAGTTCCCACAACGTTGATTATCATATGAGAGGTATTTACATAAAAAGGATGTGCTTTATTTTTTTCAACCTCTATATAAATCTCTCCATCTACCCAGATCTCCCTTTTGTCTGTTTTGAATGTAGAAGGAAATTTGAGTGTGGACCCAGAATTGACCCATACTTTGGAGCCATCGGCCAGGGTGAGGCTTGACCGTTTTCCTTTAGGAACGATCAGCGTATTTAATGTGGTTTCTTTAGTAGCTTCTTTTGATACTTTTATTTGTTCGATTCCAGTATTTGCAGTAATACCACCCTTTTTATCATATTTGATATCAGCATCTTCTTCAAAAGTAATGGTCCTGTTATTGGCCAGTACTAATTGTATATCTTTTTGATTGACAGAGGTTGTATCTGCAACAACAAGCATGTTTTTGTGTGAAATCTCGTTTTTGCCAATAAATAGTGGTTGTAGTAAAACCAGAAATAGGACGATACAAGCAACTGCCGATACGGTCAGATATAGCCGGAGGTGACGTTGTTTGTCTTTCTTTTCTATATTTTTTTGTATTAATGCAAATATTTCCTGTTTCTCTTCTGGAGAAAGTTTTTGAGTATTCAATTTTATTGATTTTAATATCCTTATAGCTTCTTCTATTTCATTTTGGAAATGTGGGTTGTCTTGGATAAACTTCTCCCAATAGAGGTTATCTTCTTCAGAAGGGAATAATCTCCATTGTATAAAAGATTTATTTTGTAACCACTGGTTCGACAACATACTTTCAAATCAATTTATATAGAATAGACGATTCGGAATTTTTTTTGTTCCCATTTTTTCTAAAATTTTTCGTCACGCATGCGTTTTATTGCTCTGGAGATAAGTTTTCTTACTGCAGGAGCAGTCATATCCAATAAATTGGCAACTTCTTCGTACTCTAATTCTTGTATAAAACGTAAATAAACAGCTTCTTTTTGTCTGTCAGTTAGTATTTCCAACAAATTCTTTATTTCTGTTTCAATCGCAGCTTTATCCTCGTTTGCAACCAATTCATCTAAAACGGACGGTTCGATTAAAAAAGGCAAATTGGTTACGTCTACGATATTTTCTTTGTTTGAAGACTTATATATATCGAACAGGCGATTTTTAAGCATACGAAATAAGTAATATTTCAGATGAGTGACACCTTTCAATTGCTTCTTGTTGGTGTAAAATTTGAAGAAAGTATCCTGTATGGCGTCTTTGAGGGTTTCTCTTTCGAATCCTAATCCTATGCCATATGCAAATAGCTCATCGACATATTTATTGTATATCGATGAAAAAGCATTGTTGTCTCCTTTCAGAAATGAAAATAACAGGATCGGATCTTCTTCGTGTTCGCCTATTTTACTCGCTTAAAAACGGATCTTCTTTTCTAATGAAGCACAAAAATAAGAAAAAAACTATTTCAGTATGGAAGAAACCCTGGAAAGCATTTTTCGAGTCATGATTTTATTGTTCAGGAAACTTACGATATAGCCTGTGATGCAGGCTGCTATCAGGGAACCTTCTCTGACTCCTTCGATCCGTTGAGTGAAGATCAGTGATAAAATGACGGCGACCGTTACTAAGGTGAAATCGAAAATGACCTTGAATTTTCCGAACTCTTTATTGTAACGGCGGGCGGCGTAGTTGACGAATCCTTCTGCACTCATCATCGCAACCTGGGGCTTGATCTCTAATACGACACCGATAGACTGGATGAGACAACCCAGCAGTAACAGCGCAATCGACATTATATAGTTGGATGGATGCAGGTCTTCAGTGAGTGCCATATTGAAATCGATGAATGCTGAAAATATGAACGAAAATGGAATTTGCAGCAGGATGGATATCTGGTCTTGACGGCTTTTCGTTCCTCGGATTAACCAGAACTGTCCCAGTATCAGCAAAACGTTTACGATAAAGGTACAGGTGCCTAAAGATAAGGGACTGTTGAGGCTTAACACATAATTTACACTTGAAATAGGAGTCGTTCCTAAAGCGGAATGTATAATCAGGACGATTCCTGCAGCTAAAAAATATAATCCAATGACAAATACCAAATACTTTTTTAAAATCGTTTTTATATCCATATCTCCCGACAACATTTAATTACTTTCTTGCTTGGAGCAATATAAGTGTACGCAAAGGTCGCTATTTTTTCGTGAAGAGATTCTGATTTAGTATGAAAAAACGTTATCCATCGAAGCGATTGTTACTATTTGTCAGTCGACTCTTGGGAAAGATTTTGTACCTTTAGAGCAATTAAAAGGGTATCTTATGTTTGAAAGTTTTGATTTTCAGCAAATGATCAGTGCATTCATTGTATTATTTGCTGTGATTGATATTATTGGTTCCATTCCAATTATTATCAATTTGAAAGAAAAGGGTAAGGACGTGAATGCTATGAAGGCAACGGTTATCTCTTTTTTGTTGATGATCGGGTTCTTCTACGCAGGCGATGTCTTGCTACGGCTTTTTCATGTGGATATCGAATCGTTTGCTGTGGCAGGTTCGTTTGTTATTTTCCTGTTATCACTGGAAATGATACTCGATATAGAAATTTTTAAAAACCAGGGACCGATAAAGGAGGCGACACTGGTTCCGCTGGTCTTTCCTTTACTGGCGGGTGCCGGCTCGTTTACTACATTATTGTCTTTGAGGGCGGAGTATGCCAGTGTCAATATTGTGATAGCCTTGATACTGAATATGATATGGGTTTATTTTGTCGTTCGCATGACAACCCGTATTGAACGCTTTTTCGGAAAAGGCGGAATCTATATTGTCCGGAAGTTCTTCGGTATTATTTTGTTGGCGATATCAGTCCGTTTATTTACCGTCAATATCAATCTTCTGATAGAAGCTTTGCAAGGGCATTGAAAAGGAAATTATAATGATCCCTTTTTGCTTTCTATTTGTCCTTTGTTTCTGTGGGCTGGTGAATAACTGTAGTCGCCTGCAAGTTGATGTGGCATTAGCTCGACGGACTTCACTGCGATTTTGCCACCTTTTTGGGTGAATACCAGGCATTGATTGTTAAGTTTCCGTTCTTGCAGGTCGAATACCAGGTTCGGATTGAAGTGTTGCCCGTTTACCCGTACTTCAAAATGAAGGTGTTCCGTCGTAGCTCTTCCTGTTCGTCCGGTCAGTGCGATCGGTTGTCCGGCTTTTACATAGTCTCCCGGCTTGACCAGATTTTTGGAGTTATGGCTGTAGACCGTTTCCAATCCGTTGTAATGGCGTACAACAATTACGTTTCCGTATGCATAATAAGGCTTAGCTAGACGGACGATTCCGTCGAATGCCGATACGATCGTATCATTGGCGCAGGTTTTCAGATCTACACCCGAATGGTGTTTTCTACGTCCGGCATATGGAGAGATTACTTTTGCGCCGGGTAAAGGGAAAGCATAGTCTTCTTTCTGTACCAGGCTTAAATCGATAAGCATCGAATTCTCATCTGCCATCAGGAGCGGATCCGTTACGCCAATATCATTTTTTTCTCTGTTGGAGAAGTTTACCGTTATATTTTTGCGGGGAGATGTTTGTTCGTACAGTTTCGGTTCTTCCGGAAACAGAAAAGCAAAATCTGTGTTTGGAAGAGGAATATCCGTTGTTGGTAGGATCAGGATTGATTCCTGCTGCGGGGCAGGCTGCGTTTGAGCCGTCCACAAAGAATGGCATGCGCTTAACACTAGTAATAATATGACTGACAATATGCTGTAGTGTGTTTTAGACATTTTGTAAAATTATTGACACTACAAAAATAGAAAAAAAAGTAAAATGGGAGAGAGGTAAAATGAAAAAGGCGTCCGAAAAAGAATCAGACGCCTTTCAATGCCAAACTATTTGTGATTACTCGTCACTCATTATTTGAATAAAGAACAGGCAATACCCAGTTCTAAACCACGCAATTCAGCCAAACTACGCAAACGACCGATACAGGAATAACCTGGATTAGTCTTCTTGTGCAAGTCATCGATCATCTGATGCCCGTGATCCGGACGCATAGCGATTGAGCAACCGCGTTCCTGCTCGATTTCAAGAAGGGCTTTCATTACTTCATAAACGTTCACGTCTCCTTCCAGCAGGTTTGCTTCGAAGAAGTTTCCGGCTTCATCGCGTTTGGTACTACGTATATGGACGAAGTCGATACGGTCACCGAACCGTTTCATCATACCGGCTAGGTCATTATCTCCACGAACACCGAATGAGCCGGTACAGAGGCATAAACCATTGCTTTTGTTTGGTACGGCTTCGATCAACTTGCGGAAATCCTCTTCAGTGCTCAAAATACGGGGCAAGCCTAAGATCGAGTAGGGAGGATCATCCGGATGGATAACCATACGTGCGCCTACTTCGTCGGCAACCGGAGTAATCTCTTTCAGGAAATAAATCAAGTTGGCGCGGAGTCTTTCCGCATCAATGTCTTTGTAACGATCCAGTTCGGCCCGGAACTGATCCAATGTGAAACTTTCCTCGGAGCCGGGCAGACCAGCGATCATATTGCGTACTAGCAGTGCTTTGTCATCTTCGCTCATCTCGTCGAAACGGGCTTTTGCGATTGCTTTTTCTTCGTCTGTATATTCCTGTTCTGCAGCAGGGCGTTTCAAGATGTAGAGATCGAAAGCCATAAAAGCTGCACGTTCGAAACGTAATGCTTTAGAGCCGTCAGGCATGGTGTAAGCCAAGTTTGTACGGGTCCAGTCCAGAACCGGCATAAAATTGTAAGTAATCACACGGATGTCACATGCAGCCAAGTTACGGATACTTTCTTTATAGTTGTCGATATATTTCTGGAAGTCTCCGCTTTGTGTTTTGATATGTTCGTGTACG
>OBYK01000870.1_pt1 | contig 12215 bp, 10 predicted proteins | sample 1476721 | NCBI WGS metagenome assembly OBYK01 (sample SAMEA2580191, study PRJEB22360) | human gut metagenome | biome: human gut; feature: human-associated habitat; material: faeces | place: Denmark | collected 2008/2010
CCGGTTAATGATATTTAAGACTGAGAGAGGTAGGAGGTTGCAAATTCTTTAGAAATGTAATTGTCGTAGCTGTGGCAAACCTCAGTAGCCAGATCGATCCCGCACCGGATGATGTTCGCCCATGTCTCCTGAGGGAGAGTGACGAGGTCGCGGTGGCGGACATTATATTTTAACAGACCGTAGAGGATACCTGCATTGAAGTTGTCTCCGGCTCCGATCGTACTGACCGGACGGGTGGTGGGCGAGCGGAAATGACGGTGCGGGTCGCCGTGGTAAAGGTTTACGCCTCCGGCTCCGTGGGTGGTGATGAGACGGTCGCAGTAGAAACGGATATGGTCAGTGTAGACCTTTTCACTGTCAGTCTCTCCGAAAATATTGAGGAAGTCTTCGTCCGAGCCACGTACGATATCGGCATATTCGAAATTTTCGAGTAATGTCGGGGCGAGGCGTATGGCTTCGTGGGCGTGCGCCTTGCGGAAATTCGGATCGTAGTAAAGAATCGCCTTGCGCTGGCGGGCATAGTCGAGGAACTCCACCATCCGTCCTCTGAGTGCGGGGTTCAGCGAATAGTAGGAGCCGTAGATGAAAATGTCATCTTCGTTGATCTCCGGCAGGGGCACGTCGAGGCGTTGCTTCGGATACTCCTTGTAGAAGGTGTAGTTGGCATTGCTGTCGTCGTCCAGAAACGCGAGCGAGATCGGACTTTTACCGTCCGGAAAACGGTCGACGTAGCGGGTGGAAAGGTTGTTTTCCATCATAAAGTCGCGGATGATGCCGCCGACACGGTCATTGCCTACTTCGCTGATGAAGGAGACGGGTACTCTGAGACGTCCTAACGAGATAAGGCCGTTGAAGGTCGATCCGCCGGGTACTGCTGTATGGGGCTGGTTGTTCTTGAAGATGATGTCGAGAATGGTTTCTCCGATGCCGATTACCTTCCTCATACTGTTTATTTGTTTTCTGTTTTACACTGCTCGCGGCTTTTCGAGCCTAGATAACCACCGTGATGCCGTTTGGCATAGTCGGGATAGCCGAAGTTGATGCGTTTCATGGTGCCGACTACTAACAGATCGCCTATCACCGTCATGACCGTGGTCGATGTGGTGGGGGTGAGGCCTAAGGGGCACACTTCTTTTGGCGCACCTGTCGGCAGGCAGATCGTCGCTTCAGCTGCTAACGGGCTGTCGGGGTTGCCAGTGATAACGATAAACTGCATTTCCGGCACGAGACCACGTGTCAACTCCACCAGTTCGAGCAGTTCGCGTGTCTTGCCAGAATTGGAGATAAGCAACATGACATCGTTCTTGCGGACGATACCGAGGTCGCCATGCTGCGCTTCGCTGGGATGCAGGAAGTAGGCAGGCGTGCCTGTCGAACAGAAGGTCGTTGCGATGTTCATGGCGATCTGTCCTGCTTTCCCCATGCCGCTGGTGATCAGGTTTCCACCGAGTTCGTGTACGTGTTTCACAATGAGTGTCACTGCCTCTTCATAGCCGTTGGTTATCGGAATATTGCGTACTGCTTCAGCTTCCTGTTGCAGGATGGATGAGATTGCTTCGTTTATCATAGCTTTAAAAATGATTCTATATGATGTTATGAATTTAACAAAGTACAAAAGTATCTATTTTAATGATACCTGCACAGCGGGAAGCGCATATTTTTGTACTTTATTGGGGTTTGACGAATCCTATTGGATTACGGGGTTGGTTGTTCTGTTTGTTTTTTTTGTGCCAATTGCGCCAAGGCAAGGTAGATTTCGTCAAATTTTTCTTCGTTTTCCTCTGTGATGTCTTCTAATGCCTCGATCCGTTCTTTCAGTTCTTTGAGTTGGGGTGAGGGAGCGGAGTTGAGCAGGTATTGGCGCATGGCGACGAAAGCACGCATGATTGAAATATTCACTTCTATTGCGATATCGCTCTTCAATAGTCCTGACAGCATAGCAACACCTTGCTCTGTAAATGCAAAGGGACGTTTCCGAGTGCCACCCCAACTTGATGTCACAAATTGTGACATCAAGACGGACCATTCGTCGGTGGTCAGTTGAAACATGAAGTCGAGAGGAAAACGTTTGATGTTTCTTTTGACTGCTTGATTGAGAGAGCGGGTATCTGATTGATATAATTCAGCCAAGTCGAAATCTAAAATGACTTTCTGTCCTCTGATCTCGTAAATCTTACTTTGTATTGTTTGTAATTCCATAGTAAAGAGTTTTAATTTGACGGCTAAGGTAGTTAAAAGAAGTCTGTAAATAAATATTTGTTGTACTTTTGTGCCCTCTTAATGAATGGATAATGGAAAAAGATTACTTCTCACATATTTTGCCGAATGGTTTGCGTATCGTACATCTTCCTGCTGCTTCTCCGGTATCATACTGCGGGTTTGCCGTGAATGTCGGGACACGGGATGAGGAGGCGGACGAGTTCGGCTTGGCTCATTTTGTCGAACACATGATATTCAAAGGAACGGAAAAACGTAAGTCTTGGCATATCCTGAACCGGATGGAGAATGTGGGAGGGGAGCTGAATGCCTATACCACGAAGGAGGAGACTTTTGTCTATTCCATCTTTATGGAGGAGCATTTCCGGCGGGCTTTCGAACTGCTGACCGACCTGGTGTTCCATTCGCAGTTCCCGGAACAAGAGATCGAGAAGGAGGTGGATGTGATCCTGGACGAAATCAATTCATACGAGGACAGTCCTTCTGAACTGATCTTCGATGAATTTGAGAATCTGCTATTCGACGGTCATGCATTGGGACATAATATCTTAGGGGACGAGCATTCGCTACTCGGTTTCGGAAGCGAGTCCGGCAAGTCGTTTATGAAGCGTTTTTATGCACCCGAAAACATGGTGTTCTTTTCGATGGGCCGGATTCCGTTCAAGAAGATCGTGCAGCTGGCGGAAAGTACCCTGTCTGATATCGCTTTCCCGATGGCGGCACGTAACCGGATGGCACCCGGCGAGATCCTTCCCGTCAGCCGCCAGATACACAAAGATACCCATCAGGCGCATGTGCTGATCGGAGGACGAGCATACAGCATGCACGATGAGAAACGTCTGCCGTTGTTCCTGCTGAACAATCTCTTGGGAGGTCCGGGGATGAACAACCGTTTGAATGTCTCTCTCCGGGAAAAAAACGGGCTCGTCTATAACGTCGAATCAAATGTGACTTCTTATACCGATACAGGACTGGCAAGTATCTATTTCGGGACCGATCCGAAGAATAAGGAGAAAGCGATCAGGCTTGTTCATAAGGAACTGGCTAAGCTGCGCGATGTAAAACTGACCGCAACCCAGTTGGCAGCGGCCAAGAAGCAGGTGATCGGGCAGTTGGGTGTCTCTGGCGATAACCGGGAGGGACTGTTCTTGGGGTTGGGAAAGAGCTTTCTCCATTATAACCGCTATGATACCCTGCCGGAAGTCTTTGCTAAGGTGGAAAGGCTGACCGCCGAAGAGATACAGGAGGTCGCTAACGAGGTCTTTGCTCCTGAATGTTTGTTTAGCCTGATCTATCAATAAGAAGTGTTTACCAACATTCTGCCTTGTCCTTCAGTTCCGGTAGCTTGTTTTTATCGAACACCGGACTTTTGATCCTACTGCGTTTCTGAGCAATGTAATCGTGCAGTAGCAGGAAGGCCTGTTTGCTCAGCAACGAGATAGCGACCAGGTTGCAGATCGTCATGAAAGCCATCGTGATATCCGCCAGACTCCAAGCGAGTTCCAGGCTTGCCAACGCTCCGAACATCACCATGCCGCCGACCAACAGGCGATAAATATAAAGCACGCTTTTCTTCGGTGTGATGAAACGGATGTTCGCTTCCCCGTAATAATAGTTTCCGATAATACTGCTGAAAGCGAACAGAAAGATCGCTACGGCAACGAATATCCCTCCGGCTTTTCCCACTTCGAGCGTCAAGGCATGCTGTGTCAGTTGTACTCCGTTTACCGATCCGTCCAACGGCGCCCCGCTGAACAGGATGATAAAAGCTGTGCAAGTACAGATCAGCAGGGTGTCGGTGAAAACGCCCAAGGTTTGGATCAATCCCTGTTTGACCGGATGTGTGACGGATGCGGTGGCCGCCACGTTCGGGGCCGAACCCATACCAGCCTCGTTGCTGAACAGGCCACGCTTGATCCCCTGCATCAGGGCGGCTCCGACCGTGCCGCCTACCGCTTGTTCCCATCCGAAAGCACTGCTTACGATCAGTTTGATGACGGTCGGCAGTTCTGTGATATTGAACAGTACGATCCCCAATGCGAGTGCCACGTATCCCAATGCCATCATGGGGACGAGTACGCTGCTGACTTTGGCTATTCGCTGGATTCCTCCAAAAATAATGACAAGTGTCAGTACCGTCAGTATCGCACCTACGATTTTCGGATCGAAACCGAACGAGCCTTGCATGGCCTCGCAGATCGTGTTGCTCTGTACCGAGTTGAACGCGAAGCCGAAAGTGACAGAGATCAGGATAGCGAACAATGCGCCCATCCAGTTCAGCCCCAATCCGTATCGCATATAGTAAGCCGGTCCTCCGATAAAGGAGTCCTTCCCTTTCCGTTTGTAAAGCTGTGCGAGCGTAGACTCGACAAAAGCGCTGGCCGAACCTAAAAGGGCGATGATCCACATCCAGAACACTGCCCCCGGACCTCCTACGGCGATGGCTGTGGCTACTCCGGCCAGATTGCCTGTACCGACACGGCTGGCGAGCGATACGGCGAACGCTTGGAAAGATGAGATATGCTTTTCGCCTTCATGGGCTTTGTTGGCGGAGTCGCCAAGCACGCGTATCATCTCCCGGAACATACGAAACTGGACGAAACGGGTTTTGAAGGTGAACCAGAAGGCGCATCCTAATAGCATGATAATTAAAACATACGACCACAAGAGGTCGTTAATCCCGCTGATCCAGTTGTTCAGTATTTCCATTTTGGCAGTTTATAGTCTTGATAATTACGTGAATATTAAGATGCAAACCTAAAGAAAATATTCTGTATGGACAAGAATATCTGGTTAACCGTACTAAAATAGTTTTATATGTTGTAGAGAGATATTTACACTCAGCATATACGCAAATGAATATTTCTGTATCTTTGGGTGGTTATAAAATTAAGGTATGAAATTATGAAGGCAATAGAGCCGGGTCGGGTCAAAGACAATTTTATAGAGATTATCGGAAAAGAGTGGATGCTGGTAAGCGCCGGTGATAAAGACGAGTTCAACATGATGACGGCAAGTTGGGGAGGCGTAGGTTTCCTGTGGAACAAGCCGGTAGTGTTCGTTTTTATCCGTCCGGAACGTTATACCCGCGAGTTTGTCGATGCGAAGGGCGCTTTCACGCTTTCCTTCTTGGGGGAAGAGCATAAGGCCGCTCATAAGATTTGCGGTTCGAAGTCAGGACGGGAGATTGATAAGGTGGCTGCGACAGGTTTGACGCCCTGTTTTACCGATTTGGGTAACCCTTGTTTCGAGGAATCGCGCCTGACACTCGAATGCAAAACTCTTTATGTGACTAAGATGGATAAGGATCATTTTGTCGATCCCGCCTTATACGAAAAGTGGTACAGCGCGATGGCTGGGAATCCGCATAACGTCTATGTAGCGGAAATCTTAAATGCCTGGGAGAGATAATCTCCCGGCACTGCTGAAAGTCAGGGGACGGACGCATGCCGGATATCCTGTTCAACCGATCCCCAGTTCGTGGAGCATCTGCTGCGTGTGTGTCAGGAAATATTTCGTCAGTTGGTAATGTTCCGTTTCCTCAAAAGGAGTCAGGCGAGCGCCGTCTTCGTCTATGTTGTAGATGTCGGCTTCCGGATAAGCCATCAGTATCGGCGAATGGGTGGAGATGATGAGTTGGCATCCCTGGTCCACCAATTCTTTTATCCGTACGAGCAATGACAGTTGGCGCTGGGGGGAAAGGGCTGCTTCCGGTTCGTCGAGGATATAGAGCATGTTCCGTTCTCCGTAGTTGAGGAATGTGCTGAGGAAACTTTCACCGTGCGACTGCTCCAGCAGACGCCGTCCTCCATAGCGTGCCATGGAGTAATCGCGTCCGTATTTGAGGATGTCGCGCATCGATTGGGCATCGATCTCGCGGGCATGATCGAAAAAAGATTCGGCACGGAAAAAGAAATAGTCGTCCGGTTTGCGTACCTCCACTAAACGAATCTGATCGGGTAAGACGTTGGCGAGTACCTTGTGGCTCTCGTCGCCGTCGTTCAGCATGCCTTGCAGATCTTCGTTACGCCTCTCGTATTTATACATGACGGCCTCTAACAAGGTCGATTTACCGATCCCGTTTTCTCCCACCAGGAATGTGACAGGCCTCGTGAATACCAGTTCGTCCATATACCGTACGGCTGCTGCCTTGTACGGATATTTCAGATCTTCTACCGGCCCCGATACCTCGTCCGGATTGATTAGTTTGATTTGCTTCAGATAAACCATTATTGGTAATTGAAAATTGTTAGGAAACTCAGAAACTGTTTTGATTTAATACATCTCAAATCATGAGGCGAAAAAATCAAAACAGTTTCTCGTCTTTGGGGACTAAGGTACGAAAGAAAAACAATCCTTGGTCTTCTATTTTCAATTAAATTGTCTTTCTCTTGTCATATCCTTGCAATATATATGCCCTTCCTTTGTCTACGGAAAATAAAGAGTATACTTATAGACACATTCATTAATAACACTGCTTCGTTTTTTATAATAACTGATTTACGTGTTTAGGCTTTATGTCTCAGGGATGAGGGGTAAAGCTTGCTTTGTGTTTATATCGACTACGGAAGAAGGTGGTAGCTGATCATGATAATAGAGCCTGTTTAGATTTTATCCAATTCAAATCTTTATATAAAAAAATGCAATAGAGAACGACACCTGGCATATCTTGATGTCATCTGTCTAATAAACAATATATTAAAAGGTGTCGATGCCGGTATTGAGGTCGACACCACATCGACACCTTTTTGTGTCCGAAGTTTTGTCCGTAACCTGTCCATCCTCATGAAGCAACTGTTTCGAAATATGCCATAAACTACTTCAAAAGTCATAGTGAACTAATTCATGGCATATCACATATTACTTATATGTAATACTATCTACCGTAGATACGTAGTACTATATGCTGTCAATAGGCGGTACTACCTGTTGCATATAAGTAGTACTACCTGTTGCATATAAGTAGTACTACCTGTATATACTTTACCATATGCTATCATTTAGTTCTTTGTATGTTTTGAATTAGTTGATGGCATGAAATGGGATAGTTGGTAGATTATTACTTGTCTACAAATATCCGGTAATCGCCAAAGACAGGAAAAGGTGTCGATGTGGTGTCAACCTTGAAAAACCACGTCGACACCGGCTAATATATTATTTATTAGATAGATGGTGACAGAAGGTGCCGGGTGTCGTCCTCTTTTATAAATCGGATAGTATTTTGTTTCCGTTAAATCAGTCTGGTATATCTTTTAAGTAAATTATTCGACTGACACGAAAACTTACTTAAAAAGTAACGAAACAGACGCCGTCTGTTGGAAATATTGAGATGAATCTTATTCTATCGGGGCAAAAGGCAGCTCCGTGTCTTTCCGATAGCCTGTACCGTTGAAGGTGGCGATCAGGTCACCGGTTTCATTGGTAATGCGTACTTCACAGTTCGCGAGCCGTTTGTGGCTAAATGTCTCATGGGCTTCGGCATAAAGATAACCTTTGCTTTCAGCTTTAAAGAAGTTGATGCTGGATGTGATGGAAAGTGTCAGGCGTGCATGACTGTTTGTGGCTGCTGCAAAGGCCAGGTCTGCTAACGTGAAAATGGCGCCTCCTTGGCATACGCCACCACCGTTGAGATGTTCCGGTTTTATTTCCATGCGGGCTTTTGCATACCCGCTTGCGGTTTCTAATAATTCGACACCGGCAAGCAGGGCGAACTTGTCGCCCTGTAGAAATTCCTGTATAGTCATCTTTCTATTTGCTTAATTTCCATTCGGCTCCGTCTTTCGTGTCTTTGATCTCGAAGCCGATAGCTGTTAGTTCGTTGCGGATCTTGTCTGATGTAGCCCAGTCCTTGTTGGCTTTTGCCTGCTGGCGGATGGTTAGCAACAGATCCATAGCTTTGCCGAACGCTTCATTGCTGTTATTTCCAGCTGAAGCCGCTTCATCTTTCATTCCGAGGATATCGAAAATGAACGTATGGAATACATCCTGTAACTCTTTCAGGTCTTCGAGCGAAATCGTAGCCTTACCGTCTTTTACGGAGTTGATTGTGCGAGCTGCGTCGAATAGATGGGCGATCACGATCGGTGAGTTCAGGTCGTCGTTCATCGCATCGTAGCATTTGCGACGCAAATCCTTTACGTCCACTGTTGAAACGTCGGCTGCCTTCAGCTTCATCAGGTGGTGGTAGGCGTCCATCAAGCGTTCCAACCCTTTTTCGGCGGCCTGCAAGGCTTCGTTGCTGAAATCCACCGTGCTGCGATAATGCGCCTGAAGGATAAAGAAACGGATGGTCATAGGTGAATAGGCTTGGCTCAACATCTTATTGTCCCCGGTAAAAAACTCGTCCAGCGTGATGAAGTTGCCCAAGGATTTTCCCATCTTCTGTCCGTTGATGGTGATCATATTGTTGTGCATCCAGTAATGGACCATATCTTCACCTTGGGAAGCGACAGCCTGTGCAATCTCGCATTCGTGATGCGGGAAGATCAAGTCCATGCCACCTCCGTGGATGTCGAAATGTTCGCCCAGGTATTTCTTGCCCATCGCCGTGCATTCGCAATGCCAGCCGGGGAATCCGTCGCTCCAGGGAGAAGGCCAGCGCATGATATGTTCCGGCTGTGCACATTTCCAAAGGGCAAAATCGATCGGATTATGCTTCTCATCCTGTCCGTCCAATACGCGGGTCGTATTCAACATATCGTCGATGTTACGTCCGGAAAGAACGCCGTAGTTATGATCTTTGTTGTATTTCTCCACATCAAAATAAACGGAACCTTCGCTTTCGTACGCATAACCGTTATCCAGTATCTTCTTGACCAGTTCTATCTGTTCGATGATGTGGCCGGACGCATGCGGTTCGATGCTGGGAGGCAATACGTTGAGCGCTTCCATTGCATGGTGGTAACGGTTCAGGTAATATTGCACGACCTCCATCGGTTCGAGTTGTTCGAGACGGGCTTTCTTGGCGATTTTGTCTTCGCCGTCGTCTGCATCGTGTTCCAGGTGGCCGACATCCGTTATGTTGCGTACATAGCGTACTTTGTATCCTATATGAGTCAGATAACGGAACAGCAGATCAAATGTGATCGCCGGACGTGCATGGCCCAGATGGGCATCGCCATAAACGGTAGGACCACAAACATACATACCCACATGCGGTTCGTGCAGCGGGATGAACTGTTCCTTTTTTCTTGTGAGTGTGTTGTAAATGCTTAATGGATGTTCCATATCTATATTGTATTAAGAGGGGCAAATTTACAAATAATATGGTATATTTGCCTGTATATTTATCAATATAATCAACAAAAGATGTAGGCCATGAAACTAAATTCTATTGTAATGCTTCTGTTTGTCGCTCTCCTTACGGCTTGTAAAGGCAGTGCGTATGATCTGTCCTCATATGGATTGAACCCTGATACCGGCGAGAACGCTTCTCCATTGATGGCAAAAGCCCTTCAACAAATAGCGGCGGAATCGAATTCCGACACAGTCCGGATCTTCCTGCCGAAAGGGCGTTATGATTTTTATCCGACAGGTTCTTCGGAACGTGAATATTTCATCTCCAATCATGACCAGGATAATCCGAAACAGGTAGGGCTGGCTTTCGAGAATATGAAGAACGTAGTTTTTGACGGGCAAGGCTCCGAATTGGTTTTCCATGGGCGGATGCTTCCGGTCTCTCTGGTGGGTTCGGATAATTGCACGTTGAAGAATTTCAGTATTGACTTTGCGAATCCGCATATCAGCCAGGTGAAAGTGCTGGAGAATGACACGCTCGGCGGTATGATCACCTACGAGGTTGCTCCTTGGGTGGAATACGAAATACGTGACAGTAACTTTGTCGCCAAAGGGGAAGGTTGGGAGCATGTCCCTGCTTGGGGTATCGCTTTTGAAGGAGATACAAAGCGATTGGTCTATACGACCAGTGATATCAGCGTGGGCAGCAAACAGGTTGCAGAGATTGCGCCACGCAAGATCTGCGCTCCCTGGAAGAACAAGAAACTGATACCGGGCACGGTTGTCGTTTTCCGTGGATACGGCCGTCCGACTCCGGGGATATTCATGTATCATGATACGAATACGACACTCGAAAATATACAGGTGCATTATGCGGAAGGAATGGGTTTGTTGGCACAGATGAGCGAAAATATCACACTGGATAAATTCTCGGTCTGCCTGCGTGGCGAGGATGATCCGCGTTATTTTACGACACAGGCTGATGCGACTCATTTTTCCGGCTGTAAGGGGTTGATTCGTTCGGTCGGTGGTCTGTACGAGGGCATGATGGATGATGCCATCAATGTGCATGGAACCTATCTGAAAGTGCAAAAGCGAATAGACGACAAGGCATTGGTCGGTGAATACATGCACGGTCAGTCCTACGGTTTCGAATGGGGACGTCCGGGTGATGCCGTCCAGTTTATCGACTCCAAAACAATGGAAATTTTAGGGAAACAGAACAAGATAACTGCGATTGAAGCTGTCGATAAGCCTGACGATCATGGTGCAAAGCAGTTCCGCATTACGTTTGATAAGCCTGTCGATCCCGCCATCAGTGAGGCCGGCACTTACGGTATCGAGAATCTGGAGTGGACACCGGAGGTTTATTTTGCCGACAATGTGATCCGTAACAATCGTGCCCGTGGTTCCCTGTTCAGTACTCCGAAGAAGACGGTAGTCGAGAATAACATTTTTGATCACACTTCCGGGACGGCAATCCTTTTGTGTGGTGACTGTAACGGATGGTTCGAGACGGGGGCTTGTCATGACGTACTGATCCGGAACAACAAGTTTATCAATGCGTTGACAAATCAGTTCCAGTTTACGAACGCTGTTATCTCCATCTATCCGGAGATACCGGATTTGAAAGGTCAGAAGAAATATTTCCATAGTGGAATCGTGATCGAGGACAACGAGTTCGAAACCTTTGATATGCCGATCCTGTATGCTAAATCGGTGGATGGCCTTGTCTTCCGTAATAATGTGATTAAACAAAATCATGATTATCCGGCTTTCCACTGGAACAACCATCGTTTCTTTTTCCAGCGTGTTGTTAATGCTGAGATCAAGGATAATCGGTTCGAGGAGGGGTTTGACCGGGAGAAAGACATTAGGGAAGAGTACTAAAAAACGAAAAGGGCTACCTTCACAGGCCTGCCCTTCTCTAACCAAAACTTTAACTATGAAAAAATTTACGTGCTACAAATATAGTTACAATTTCTATATCTGCAAGCGTATGTGTTATTTTTCTTTACTATTTTATCTTTTTTAACCTTTCCAGTCTCCATTTTCCTTTATCAGCTGGACCAATCGTTCTACAGCTTCTTCTTCGGGGATATTTTTCAGGACACATTCTTTGCCTTTGTACAAACTGATCCGGTTCTTTCCGGCACCGACATAGCCGTAATCGGCATCCGCCATTTCGCCGGGGCCATTCACGATGCACCCCATGATGCCGATCTTCAAGCCTTTCAGATGTGAAGTGGCCTCCTTGATGTGAGCGATTGTGGTTTGTAGGTCATACAAAGTTCGTCCGCAGCTTGGACAGGAGATATATTCTGTTTTGCTGATGCGGGTACGGGTTGCTTGCAGGATGCCGAACATGCAACTGTCTGTCACCATCGCTTCGCAGCCTTCGTTGTGCAACATGATCCCGTCTCCGAAACCATCTAACAGTAAAGTTCCGAAATCGGCGGCCGATTTCAGTTGTAAAGCTTCGGTATCTGTTTCTCTATAGTCGCGGTGCAAGATAACTGGTACATCGCAACCGGCAATGAGCAGGCGATGCATGGCTGCGCGTTCGGCAGCGATACCGTTCCGGTGATGTGTGCTCAAGACTACGATTACGGAAGTATCCTTTTTCAGGATCTCGATTACGCGGTCGGTCAGATCCCGGTAGGTGAGGCGGATAAATTTCAAGGGGACAGAATAGTCTTTCAGTTCCTCTATTTCCGATGCGATAAAGAAAGGATAGGCGTTCGGACGTTCTTTCCAGAAGT
>OBYK01000877.1_pt1 | contig 12120 bp, 9 predicted proteins | sample 1476721 | NCBI WGS metagenome assembly OBYK01 (sample SAMEA2580191, study PRJEB22360) | human gut metagenome | biome: human gut; feature: human-associated habitat; material: faeces | place: Denmark | collected 2008/2010
TGAAGGTTATTATTACTTTTCCACTTCAAGAGCCTTAATGACAGATAAGAGAATAAGCTCATGCCTATGGTGCTAATATGGTCTGAAAACCTATTAAAAGTAGTCTTCGGATGATTGTTTATATGTGGAAAGTCTTAACTTTGCAACAGAAACAATCAAATGATTGCTAATGAAATAGAAGTTTAACAAGACATATTAGAAAAAGAAGTGTTTGCTTCTTACTTGTGAAGTCCTAAAATCACCACTTTGAAGACTAACAATCACAGCAGTAAGGGAGTGAATGCTCATACCATCAGGTGTGGGCTTTCCTTGTTTGTGATTGTAGGTGTTGTGGTGATACCTTGGACTCAGCAGGAAAGTACCACACTTTCTTTTTTGTAGTATGGCTACAAAAAGAGCAAAATGAGTGACCTTATTGTCTTTCAAAAGAACAATCTATTTGGTGCAAAATATCCATCTGGGAGAATTGCTATCACTCCTAAATATAAGGAAATGTACCCTTTTAGTTGTGGCTTGTCATTAGTCAGAAATGAGAAATATCAATATGCTTATATTAATATCACAGAAAAGCAGATAGTTTCATTTGGAACATACATTTGGTGTGACCCTCAATTTATTTGTGGCTATGCCCGAGTTAAATTGATGGATAATATTCATTGGGGGGTAATTGATACCTTGGGTAAAATAGCCATTTATCCTAATCTTGACTATATTTTGCCACTTGAATCTTTTAAGATATGGGGTAATAATAATGCTGTAAAAATTGCAGGAAGATACAAAGGAACAGAAGTAGCATATATAATTGACCCAATGAGTAGAATAAACCTACCCATTGATTTTGAGTTTATGCCTAATTTTGATTTAGAAGAGTATTCATTTCCTCAGAAAGCCACTTCCACTTATTTACTAATGATAATAGCAATAAATCTTCTTCATTAAATGACAAAGAGGAGTGGGAAGACCAAACTATTGATACTTTTGAAGGAGATGAAAGTAATTATTGGAATATAGAATAAACAAAATAAAAATGGAATTTCCACTAACATTTGGTCTGCAAAAAGCAGGTTTACCACTGATACTGACATCAGGAAAAACAAATAACCTTTGTTTCTTGATTGATACTGGTGCTACTCATAACACCCTATTTGATTTTGTATATGAACATTTTAAAAGTGAGTTTAAGCTACTTGAAGGAATATATAGAACAATGGGGATAGAGGGACATTACAAAGAAACTCCTATCATTGAAGCTACATTCAATTTTGAAGGGAGGGATTATACTTCCACTTTTTCAGTTTTGGATGCTTCTGGGGCAATAAGACAAGTGCAGGATGAAACTGGAATACAGATTCATGGAGTACTTGGGGTACAATTCCTCATAGAGAATAAATGGATTATAGATTTTGAACAAATGAAAGTTACAGATGAAAAAGAATAGTTGGATTATTTTTTTATTGCTTCTTTGCCTAATGGGATGCACATTGCAAAGCAATAAGCAAAATGAGAATCAAGAAGATGTTGTAGAGAAAGATACTGCATATATGATAAAACCTTTTTTGAGGGATGGCATTACATATATTTGTAAAGACCCAATAATCAAATCTTACCTCATTGACTATAATTATTCTCCTCCACAGAAATATGAGTTAAACCAAATAACAGCTAAAATACAGGGAAACAGGGTTATAGTAGGTACAGACTGTTATACTACCCATATCATAAAGTCTGGAACATTTTGGAAAATTGAAAAACAGGGAAATAGCTGTTCATTTCCTCAGACAAATTTGGCAATCTTGGAAACAGACATAGGTGAAGTTAGAATAGCAGAGGTGGATGGTATCTTAGAGGATTTTTGTGTACTTGAGATTAAGTATGGTAATTATGAGGCAAGTACAGTTTATCCTTCAAATTATTGCAAGCTACCACAAGAAAGAATTTCCCAATATGCAAGATAAGAGAAGTTTGTTTATACGCATAAAAGGCATTGGCTTTACATTCCTTCTTGACAAAAGAATGAAACACAATTTGATTAGCCCTACTTTCTTGGCTTTCTTCAAAATAGGTAAGCAGAGGGATTCACTTTTGAATAATGATATAGGAGAAGTAAATATAAAACCTGAATATAATAGCTCACTTCCCTTTCTTCCTTCTTATGTAAATAGTATTTCACTGGAAGATACATTCCATTATGTTGGGAAGAAAGTTGTTTGGTGCAGTGATAATAAGTTTAGGGAGTGTAAGGCAGTCAAACTCAATTTTGAATATGAGGGACACCCTTACTCTGAACTATTCTTTGTTGATAAGAGTGTTGAAGAGGACTATGCTATTTTAGGCTCTACCTTCTGGAGCAAATGTGATATTTTAAAATAATAGAAATTGTTATGAGAAAGAAACAAGAAACTTAGCATTACTAAATGCTGCTATTGGTATTGTATAAACCTTACCAATGTTGGTCAATAGTTGTTCTATTGACTTTTATAGAAGTAATTAACAGACTAACAATCAAATAATTGAATAGTATTATCAAAGAGCCTTCCAAGCTGAGGGTCGCGGGTTTGAGCCCCGTCTTCCGCTCTTCTGAAAATCAGATAGTTATCGAAAGATTTCTATCTGATTTTTGTTTTTAGACAATGGCGGTTTGGCTATGGTTTAACCGAGTGAGTTCAACCAAGAGTTCAACCAAAATCTTATAAACGCAACGATTAATGTAGTATGCTACAAGTGGAAAACCTTAGCAAATGGTGAATACCCATTAATGCTCCGCATCTGTAAAGACGGAAAGAAGAAATACCAAAGTTTAGGCATATCTGTCCTACCCCGTTATTGGGACTTTACACGAAATAAGCCAAAACCAAACTGTCCCAATAAAGAGTATATTCAGAAAATCATTCTTGATAAACAAACAGAGTTACAACAACGAATGTTAGAGTTCAACTCTGAACAGAAAGAATATACTACCACTACTCTACTCAATGACGAAAACAAAAGATTTGAACTGAAAACTGTCTGTCAATTCTATCAAGAACAAATCGAACAATGCAAAGTTTTGTGTAAACAAAAAATACGGAACTCATTTTTGAATCCCGTATTTTCCATTTACACAAAATATTTTATAGCTCCATATTTTTTATAATAGCTAATCCTCCCTATCTTATCTGTTCAAATGAAATACTTTCATTCTTATTAGAGCTATCTCACATTAGCGTAGAGAATGAAAATTTTATTTCTATTTCTGTATCTTGACGCAACGTATCAAACTGGAATTAGCACGACTATTATTCGAATTCAGTTTGACATCATCTTTACCAAGAGTTAGATGTACAGAATTCGCGGCCTTCTCTCTATCAGTAGAACTACACCAATAATAACCATTAGTATCTGCTGCAGTTAATTTTCCATTCTTGCGACTACGCCATCCTCCTATCGGATACCACCAGTTTTGTCCGCTATCATCCATCATAACATATCCCTTACTCCATTCTGCTGCAGCAAAAATACTTGAAGTTTTATCGTAACCATCGCTGGCTCCCATCCATGTATCATTAGGAGCTACCATATAACCTTCTGGACTCGGGTCATATATAGATTTTGTAAGATTGGATGCTTTCGGATAAGTATATCCCTCTGGATTCCCCCATAATGCCCAATCAGCATAGTATAGCCAATCGTAAGCACAATAATAAGGTGGATTAGCTGTATTGCTTTTACTCCGAGAATACATAATGAACTTTGTTGGATTTTGTATGGCATATTTCACATTGCCTGTACTTTCTCCACCTTTAACTGTAGCAAAAGCAACTTCTCCTACTTCATTGTACATTTTGGCATTACTATTTTTTCCATACTCCCCTGTACCTACAAACGGATCTTTCCGCCCCCATTGATAAAGTAATCCTATAGAGGAACGTTCTCCAGGAATAACGGAAGTCGCTCCTAAATTTCTGTCAAGTACAGTATAGCTATTTCCCTTTACGTTCATACCCAAATGCTGTTCCTTGACCTCTGTCACCCAAATATGAAATGACCACAAAATCTTAGCATCTTCCGTTTTAGGATCATCCTTGTCATAAATAGCTATCACTGCATTCCCTGGTCGTCCGTCAAGATTTACAGTAAATGATTTACGATCTGAAGAGAGTGTTACTCCCTTTACAAAATCAGAAGAAACATCATTCCACAATTGTGCAGCAGACAACGGTAAATAATTATCTCCTGCAGAGATATTCTCATATGCATAAACAGAACTAGTAGTATAATAGGCAGCACAATTCACTGTAACAGAAAGCTGTCCCGGTGGTACTATCACACAATTAGAAGTACCATAATAATAAGTCCACATTTCCCAATCTATATTATCAAGCGTTGCAGTAAGTACTTTACCTGCTTCTATAGATTTTCCTGTTAAATCAAGGCTATACGTTCCTCCTCCTTTCGGAGCCACAAGCATCACATCCAATTTCCCAGTAAATGTTTGCGGAGGTAGAACAATAATAGCCTCATTATTCTCAGTTATATCAATATTTCCTTTTAAAACGACTTCACGAGACATATTTTCCTTAGTGATAATATTACCACTTTCCAAACCCAATTCTATACATCCAGCCATTATATCATCCGATTCTGATTTCAAAACGACAGATGATATAGAAGCAAATTCCTGATTGGCAGGTATTATCAATTTTAACGCACCCAATGCCGGTTTCAATTTCAAATCCGCCAATCCTTCATTATCAGCAACAGCATAATACGGACATGCTGCTACATCAACTCCGCCAGTACGGTAAATCTGGTCCTTGGGCATGTTAAACTTCATTCGCTCCTCTTGCAGCTGTACGCTTAAAGGATAGTATACCGTATATTTTTCCTCGGCAGGCACTTCATATAAACTAACCAACCCTTTTGACAAGACTTGTACCTCTTTACCACCGATTTTTCCACCGGAAGGAATATTCAAAGCAAAAGCTTCATCACCTTCTACTTTTATATGAAAAGAATTAGGTTGTTCTATAAAGACTTCCTCCATTTTTTCTTCGGTACAGCCAACTACTACTGCCATTACTCCGGCAAATAGCAGGTATTTCATCAATAATTTTATCATAAAAAAAAAATTATTTATCTAATCTTTCATCAAGCGTAAATATATAATTCTCAATATTGGTATATCCGTTTTCTGCCATTTGTGAAGCATCGTCCGGATTATTCTTATCCAAACCATATCCGTCTTCAAACTCATCAGGCATACCGTCACCATCAGTATCTAAGAGGCTCACTCCAGATTCTATTTCACCTACACCACCTAAAGGAAACTGTTGTGTATCTTGTTCATTTTGGATTATAGTCCCTTTTTCTCCCAATGAAGTCAGTTCGCTGATAAGATAAGCATCCACCTGATCGCGCACAGGCAGACTTGCACCAACATATTTCACAATCCATTCATACGCTTTTTCGGCATCCGATTGCTGAGAAATAGTAGGAAATATTTCCGGACACGTAGCAAGAAAAGTCGGATTACCAGAACAAAGTTCTTCCCAATTGATTGCAGGAAGTATTTCTACCCCATTCAAAACACCATTCTTATCTTCATCATAAAAGTTTCCAACGCAATAAGTATTAAAACGTTCATTTCCACCGATAAACGGCTTAGTTGGTGACATATCAACCAATTCCACCTTTATGCTGCCATCTTCCTGACGTACATTCTGCCAGTTAACCACAGGACCTTTAATAAAATAGTTATTTTCAATTGAAGTCAACGAACTACCTTCAGAATCACCACTCATGTTATACGCAGCGCCACTTCCCCAATTATATACAACATTATTCACGAATTGGTTCAGCCCCTTAACTTTCGGATTACGAGTCTTGTTATCAATATAAAGGTTACGAAACAATGTGATTCCATTTTCAAGATCGGTTTGCATCAATCCACCACAAGAATGATTCTGTAATCCCTGTCCAATAATAGAATTCTGTATAGTTATGTTACGTGCCGTAGTACTGTTTATAGAAAAATTCTCATCACGTCCCCACGTTACAGACAAGTGATCAAATATCATATTTTCTCCATCAGCCACTCCCGCGGCATCCTTGCCATCAGAACCTTTAATTCCCATACGAATACGCAAATGACGACATATTAAATTATCTGCATCCGTAAACGATACACGATTACCATACAAGACAATACCATCACCGGGAGCCGTCTGTCCGGCTATCGTCAGATTTTTTGAGAAAATCAATGTCGACTTCAGGTTTATGATACCAGCCACATCAAATACAATAATACGGTCAGACTTACTCACCGCATCTCGAAAAGAACCTTCACCATCATCATTAAGATTAGTAACGCGATATATTTCTCCACCACGTCCACCTGTAGCATATCGCCCAAAACCTTCTGCACCAGGAAAGGCAAGCACCTCACCATAATCGGGAAACTTTCCGGAATCTCCTTTGACATATACTTCTTTTGTGTTTATTTCTTCAGTGCATCCAGTACAAGCCAACAACATACTTAAAAGAAAAGTCTTCGTCATTTTCATACTTTCAATAATATTAGAGGTTAATAAAAAGCGTGGTCTCAAACTGCGTTATAAATGCCACAGTCACAAAACCACGCTCCAGTCTATGAGAAGTTTGCTATCAATAGCCAGGCAATTGAGTCAGATTTGGATTATCTATCAAAGGATGTCCACTAGATTTTGCAGCAAACGGACATAATTCAGAAAAGTTCTCCTTAAAACCATAAAATAATCCATCAGAACCATCCCCTTTATCAATCCAAGCAGGATAAGAACCTCCATTTTCCTCCGAACCGGTAGGCTGTTGATAAATAATCTTGCCTACTTGTATCTTACCTCTAGCAGATTTGGCAAATCCGACAACAGCTTGTCCTTTCATATTGAATTCACTGCTGAAAGCTTCAAACATTGCCCTAGGATACCATTTATCCTGCGAAGTTACATTAGAACGATGATTCTTCACAATTTCAATCAGTTCTGTTTCATAATCACTATACTGCTTTTCGTCTTCTGGAATATTTTTTACTGTAGCTATCTCCGTAGGATCTGTCAGTTCAATATAATCTATGGCAAGGAACTTATCACCGTACTTTTGACCGTCTTCCTGATATTTATACAATCTATATTTCGGCACATTGGCATATGCACCCTTACGATCGGACAAGTCTTTCATATCCTGCTTGGCTTGTCTCAACTCCTTAGCCAAACGTCCCATACGAATTAAATCGCTACGAAGAGTAAATTCTCCGGCAAACTCCCATTTACGTTCCTGCACAAGCGCATCCTCAAAACCTTGCTGATCGGTTGGAATAGGCAACTCACCCACTCCGGCACGGGTACGTACTTCCTTCAAGGCAACTTCAGCCTCGGGAGTAGGACCGTTATTCAAGTAATTCTCCGTTTCAGCATACATCAAAAGTACATCTGAATAACGTATAAGCGGAATATTGATATTTCTTTGGCTTGCAGCTTGCGGTTCCACACACCATTGGATACGACACTTACCCAATAGTATAGAAGAATAAGTAGTACCGGTATCAATCCATGGTCCTTTTTTACCGCCATCTTTGGGGTAGATACTATATGAAGTACATGTTACATCCCGACGAGTATCCTTTTTATCAAATGAAAGATAATAAGTTGGCAGAACAAACTGTAATGTCTTGCGTGAACCATATGTTCCATTATAAGAACCTGGCTGCAGATAAAGTCCGAATTCCGAGTTGGTCTTGTCACCATATTCTGCCAATTGCCAAATCATTTCAGATTCTGTCTCCGTAAGTTTACGCTGGCAATGATTATACCACAAATATTGGAAACCACTCATTCCGTCTTTTCCCTGTACCAATGAGTTCTTTCCATGTTCTTTGATTTGAAAGCATGCATCATTCGCTATTTCATATAATTCCTTAACACGTGTAGCATCATCCCTACGAGCCATTTTCAAAGTTGCAGGATCATTTGTCTCCAAATCCCAGCGCAATGAATAACCTCCTGCATAAAGAGCAATACGTGCCAACAATGCATATGCTCCTTGTTTGGTAAGACGCTCGGTCGAAGTATAACCGCTCTCCTCGTACCAAGGTAACCATTCTGTAGCCTGTTGCAAGTCCGAAACAATTTGGTCATATATACCATCACGAGGTGAACGTTTCGGATAAAAACGGTTCTCATCATTTGCATCCATTTCTTCCAGGGGAACATATACAGCAGGTACATCTCCATAGATACGTATCAAGTTGTGGTAACAGAATGCACGAATGGCCAATGCTTCCCCTAACAATTGATTTCGCTTCACAGTTTCGGGCATCTTCTTCAAACGGCTGATAGCGACATTTGTTGATTCAATAATACGGTATCCCTCTTTAAAGATAGTTGTAACAGTGGTAGGAACCAATGGGTCAAAATCATAATTACATGCCTTGTATTTACTACTGAAACCATCCTCTGCCGTATGCACTACCGTTTCACCCATACCAAGATTATAAAACATCTCCTTGTGTATAAGCCCTCTGTAACACCCTTGTACAAACAAATCCGCTTTAGTCTCATTCTCAAATATATAATCAACATCGTCAGAGGTATAAGACTCCATTTCCAGCCAATCAGTGCATGATGTCATGCTCATACCCAACGAAAAACTGAGTATTGCCACCATAACCAGTTTCTTTTTCAAACCAGCCCATTTAAATATTTTGCTATTCATATTCTTTTTCTAATTAAAACGTTAAATTAAGACCAACAACATAACTTCTTGAACGGGGATATGCGGAACTGTCATATCCCGGAGTAGTAACCACGTTATCCTTAGCAGCTCTCACCTCAGGGTCATAGCCTGAATATCCGGTAAGTGTAGCCACATTGTTAGCTGTAAAATAAATACGGGCATTGGAAATCATCGCTTTCTTCAACCACGTTTTCGGCAAGGTATACCCCAATGTAATCTGAGCCAACCGCAAGTAAGAACCGTCTTCAACAAAATAAGAAGAAGGATAGAAGCCCCATTCCTTGTTATTTTTAGTCAATCCCCAAATACGTGCAGAACCATCGGGGTTCATTTCCTGCATACGTGACAGCGTTGCTTGTTTTCCGGTAGAAGGATCTACTACACGGTAATAGTTACTGAATTCCTGTGGAATATTCTCAAATATAGAATAAGTAGTTAAGCTCTGTTTATTTGCATTATAGATATCCTGGCCAATGGCAAATTTCAAGAAAACACTTAAATCAAAACCTTTATAAGTAAACGTATTATTGAAACCGCCGATACAATCTGGAGTTCCATTACCGATTTTCACATTTTTCTTAGTAAATATAGGATTCCCTTCTTCGTCTACATCATCGGCTGCATACTTAATATCACCTGGTTGAGGAGTTCCCGACTTAGGCTTCACAATTCCTTCACGCAAAGTCAGTTTACCATCTTTTCCCTCAATGAAATCCTCCGCTGTATAAATACCTTCATATTTATAACCGTACATTTCACCTAAAGCTTCGCCGACTGTTGCATAGTAGGTAACCATACCTGAACGGGAATCACCTGCACTGAATGTCTTTTCAGTCTGTCCTTGCTCCAACGCTACTACTTTTGATTTATTAAAAGACAAATTCAAATCACTTGTCCAACTGAAATTTTTAGTTCGGATATTCACTGTATTCAGCGTGACTTCCCAACCTCTGTTGCGCATCTTACCTACATTTTGATATTGTGTAGAATAACCTGTAGAAGATGGAACAACACAGTTCAATAACAAGTCATTCGCCTGATTATTATACCATTCTGCTGTCAAATTTACTCTGCTATTGAATAAAGACACATCAAGGCCAACATTGGTAGCTACTTGTGTCTCCCATTTCAATTCCGGGTTACCCAACTGCGTACCTAATACATAAGCAGGATTAGTCATTACATTATTCATAGGATAAGAGGTCAATGAAACATTAGTGCGGTAAGAGAAGCTTCCCACGCCATTGTTACCTGTAGTACCATAACCAACACGCAATTTCAAACTATTGACAACATCATTGATACGATTCTCTTTCCAGAAACTTTCCTCAGAAATTCTCCATGCAACTGAAGCTGAAGGAAAAACTCCCCACTGATGTCCTTTGGCAAATTTAGAAGAACCATCGGCACGAAGAGTTGCAGTCAGCAAATAACGTTCATCAAATGTATAGTTAGCGCGTAAGAAAGCAGAAACGATTCCACTATGTCCATGACCTGATTTCTTTTCTTCTACATTTCCCAATGAAATATCATCAATTCCATGGTTAGGATAGGGCATCTGCTTCACGCTAATAGAATTGCTTTCATCTTCACTATAACTCACTTCGTGACCCAATAAAAGATTTACCTTATGCTTCTTTGCAAAAGTCTGATTATAGTTCAAAGTATTCGTTATCTGATAAGAATAAGATTCACTATTTCCTATGCTTCCCGTCATACCCGTATTAACTGGGTCCATCAGGTAACCGGTAGAGCGTTCATCGGAAAATGAAGTGGATTTGCTGCTATTCCATCTGTAGCTTCCGGCAATGCGGTAAGTAAAGTGTTTCAGAAAGTCAAACTCTAAACCGGCATTTACAGAAAACATACGAGAACGTTTATTGGAAGTAGAAGCTTCGTTCTGTATCAAAGGGTTAGAAGCCGTATAGGAACTCTCAGCTCCACGAAAATCCACATAGGTCTGCTCTGTCAACATTTGGTCACGGGTAAAGTAAGTACCACCGCTGATAGGTTGACGTAACACATACTTCATACCAGAATAACTGCCGCCGCCATCTACACTCTTGTTATTAAACATTGCGTTGACATCTAGGCGAATTCCTTTATAAAGTTCTGAATTGATTTTTGCACGGAAAGCACTTTTATTGGCTGAATGATTGGCAAGCAGACCATCCTGTCCATTATAATTATAACTCAACATCACCTGAGTCTTTTCCGTTCCGGTAGAGATATTTACATTATGGCTCTGCGTCATGGCATATCCACCGAATACTTCATCCTGCCAGTCAATAGAAGATGCATCAGCGTAACGCTCATGTATACGGTCATATACACCCGTATAAAAACCTGTGGCATCTGTAGCCATGCCATCATCATAAAAAGCACTCCATGTAGGAGTAATACCTGTCAACTCAGCAAACTCATACTGGCATTTCACAAAATCTTCTACATTAGACATTAAATCTAATTTTTTGGCTAACTTATCGAAAGAAAAATAGGTATTGTAAGAAACTTGTGTCTTACCTTTCTTACCAGATTTAGTAGTAATCAAAATAATACCATTGGAACCGCGAGCACCATAAATAGCTGTCGAAGAAGCATCTTTCAGTACGTCAATACTTTCAATGTCATTAATATCAATATTATCAAGAGCACTTCCCATCTCAAATCCATCTACAATATAAAGAGGTTCAGTACTTTGAGTCAATGACATACCACCACGAATGGTAATGTTGGCACCTGCACCTGGAGCACCACTCTCTGTTACGATATTTACACCGGCAGCTTTTCCTTGCAACGCCTGCATCGCGGTTGTTACCGGTACATTAGCTAATTCTTTACCGCCTACCGATGAAATAGCACCTGTCAAATCTTTACGCTTCACCTTGGCATAACCAATAGCTACTACTTCTTCCAACATCACGGAAGACTCTTTCAACGTAACCTTATAATCAGTAGGTGTACCCAATCTGATTACAGCATCATCATATCCGATAAATTTAATCACCAAATCTCTAGCGGAAGAAGGTACTGAGATCCTGAACTTGCCATCCATATCAGTTATCGTACCGATAGAACTGTTGCCCTTTACTGTGACAGAAGCACCAATCACCACATCAACGGCGTCTCGAACCGTACCGGTAATTGTTCTATTTTGGGCAAAAATGCCGAGAGAACAGCCTGTTAACAGGAACATCAACAGACAAAGTTTTTTGTGTAGAATTCTCATAGTTTAACAATATAATTTTTAATTAATAATATAACAATCCAGCTAAAATGTCATAAAATAAATATAAGATTAACGATATTCAAGTACTGTGTTCGAATACAATATCTGTATTGCAAAGATGATGCATTCTTAAAATCATTTAT
>OBYK01000890.1_pt1 | contig 11962 bp, 4 predicted proteins | sample 1476721 | NCBI WGS metagenome assembly OBYK01 (sample SAMEA2580191, study PRJEB22360) | human gut metagenome | biome: human gut; feature: human-associated habitat; material: faeces | place: Denmark | collected 2008/2010
GTACAGTCACTGCCAGCATCAACAACAGCAGCCTGAGCCAGAACGTGACGTTTGTCGCCGATGTCAGCACGGCGAAGATCGCTGATCTGGTGGTCATTAAGGATGGTTCAGAGGCAGACGGTTCGACGGCGAACACGCTGCAGGTGAAGGTGACCGATGCGTTCGGGAATGCACTTGCCGGACAGACGGTCAGCGTGATGGCAGGCAACGGCGCAACGGTTGCCCCGACGGTGATTACAGAGCCGGACGGCACGGTGGAGATCTCTGTCACCAGCCAGACGGCAGGAACCAGTACAGTCACCGCCAGCATCAACAACAGCAGCCAGAGCCGGGATGTGACGTTTATCGCCGATGTCAGGACGGCGCAGATCGCGAGTCTGGAGGTGACGCAGGATAACGCCGTGGCTGACGGCGCAATGGCGAACACGCTGCGGGCGAGGGTGACCGATGCGTTCGGTAATGCGCTTGCCGGACAGACGGTCAGCGTGATGGCAGGCAACGGTGCCACGACTGCTCCGACGGTCACCACGCAGCCGGACGGCACGGTGGAGATCTCTGTCACCAGCCAGACGGCGGGGATCAGTACAGTCACTGCAACCATCAACAACAGCACCCTGAGTCAGAACGTGACATTTATCGCCGATGTCAGGACGGCGAAGATAGCGGATCTGGTGGTTATTAAGGATGGTTCAGAGGCGGACGGTTCGACGGCGAACACGCTGCGGGTGAAGGTCACCGATGCGTTCGGTAATACGCTTGCCGGGCAGACGGTGAGCGTGTTGGGAGGCAACGGCGCAACGACTGCCCCGACGGTCATCACAGGGCCAGACGGGACGGTGGAGAGCAGTGTCACCAGCCAGACGGCGGGGATCAGTACAGTCACTGCAACCATCAACAACAGCAGCCTGAGCAGGAACGTGACATTTATCGCCGATGTCAGGACGGCGCAGATCGCGAGTCTGGAGGTGACGCAGGATAACGCCGTGGCTGACGGCGCAATGGCGAACACACTGCGGGTGAAGGTCACCGATGCGTTCGGTAATGTGCTGGCCGGGCAGATGGTCAGCGTGACGGCAGGCAACAGCGCAACGGTTGCTTCGACGGTCACCACGCATCCGGACGGCACGGTGGAGATCTCTGTCACCAGTCAGACGGCGGGTACCAGTACAGTCACCGCCAGCATCAACAGCAGCAGCCAGAGCCAGAGCGTGAAGTTTATTGCCGATGTCAGCACGGCGCAGATTGCGGTGCTGGAAGTGACGCAGGATAACTCAGTGGCAGACGGTTCGACGGCGAACACGCTGCTGGTGAGGGTGACCGATGCGTTCGGTAATACGCTTGCCGGGCAGACGGTCAGCGTGACGGCAGGCAACGGTGCAACGGTTGCCCCGACGGTGATTACAGAGCCGGACGGCACGGTGGAGATCTCTGTCACCAGCCAGACCGCCGGAATCAGTGCGGTCACTGCCAGCATTAACAGCAGCAGCCAGAGCCGGAACGTCACGTTTATCGCCGATGTCAGGACGGCGCAGATCGCGGACCTGGCGGTTATTAAGGACGGCTCAGTGGCGGACGGTTCGACGGCGAACACGCTGCGTGCGAGGGTAACCGATGCATTTGGTAATGCGCTTGCCGGGCAGACGGTGAGCGTGTTGGCGGACAACGGCGCAACGGTGTCTCCGACGGTCATCACAGGGCCGGACGGTACGGTGGAGATCTCTGTCACCAGCCAGACGGCGGGAATCAGTGCGGTCACCGTCAGCATCAACAACAGCACCCTGAGCCAGAACGTGACATTTATCGCTGATGTCAGGACGGCGAAGATAGCGGAGCTGGTCGTTAGCCAGGATAACGCGGTGGCAGACGGTGCGACGGCGAACACGCTGCGGGTGAGGGTGACCGACGCGTTCGGTAATGCGCTTGCCGGGCAGACGGTCAGCGTGTTGGCAGGCAACGGTGCCACGACTGCTCCGACGGTCACCACACAGCCGGACGGCACGGTGGAGATCTCTGTCACCAGCCAGATGGCGGGCACCAGTGCGGTCACCGCCAGCATTAACAGCAGCAGTCAGAGCGGGGATGTCACATTTATCGCCGATGCCAGCACGGCGCAGATCGCGGACCTGGTGGTCATTAAGGATGGTTCAGAGGCGGACGGTTCGACGGCGAACACGCTGCGGGCGAGGGTGACCGATGCGTTCGGTAATGCGCTTGCCGGACAGACGGTCAGCGTGACGGCAGACAACGGTGCAACGTTGTCTCCGACGGTCATCACAGGGCCGGACGGCACGGTGGAGATCAGTGTCACCAGCCAGACGGCGGGAGCCAGTACAGTCACTGCCAGCATCAACAGCAGCAGCCAGAGCCGGAACGTCACGTTTATCGCCGATGTCAGGACGGCGCAGATCGCGAGTCTGGAGGTGAGGCAGGATAACTCAGTGGCAGACGGCGCAATGGCGAACACGCTGCGGGTGAAGGTCACCGATGCGTTCGGCAATGCGCTTGCCGGACAGACGGTCAGCGTGATGGCAGGCAACGGTGCAACGGTTGCTCCGACGGTGATTACAGAGCCGGACGGCACGGTGGAGATCAGTGTCACCAGCCAGACGGCGGGGATCAGTACAGTCACCGCAACCATCAACAGCAGCAGTCAGAGCCGGGATGTGACATTTATCGCCGATGTCAGGACGGCGCAGATCGCGGATCTGGTGGTCATTAAGGATGGTTCAGAGGCGGACGGTTCGACGGCGAACACGCTGCGGGCGAGGGTGACCGATGCGTTCGGTAATACGCTTGCCGGGCAGACGGTGAGCGTGTTGGGAGGCAACGGCGCAACGACTGCCCCGACGGTCATCACAGGGCCAGACGGGACGGTGGAGATCAGTGTCACCAGCCAGACGGCAGGAATCAGTGTGGTCACCGCCAGCATCAACAGCAGCAGCCAGAGCCGGGATGTGACGTTTATCGCCGATGTCAGAACGGCGCAGATCGCGGATCTGGTGGTCATTAAGGACGGCTCAGTGGCTGACGGCGCGACGGCGAATACGCTGCAGGTGAAGGTCACTGATGCTAACGGTAATGCGCTTGCCGGGCAGACGGTCAGCGTGATGGCAGGCAACGGCGCAACGACTGCCCCGACGGTGACCACTCAGCCGGATGGCACGGTGGAAATCTCTGTCACCAGCCAGACCGCCGGAACCAGTGTGGTCACCGCCAGCATCAACAACAGCAGCCAGAGCCAGAACGTCACCTTTGTACCGGGTGATGCATCGCAGCTCACTTCAACCGTTGAAACAAATAAGTCGAACTATACGGTTGGAGAGACAATCACCATCACGGTAACGCTCCGGGATGCGTTCGATAATCTGGTAACCGGTGCAGCTTCACAGTTAGCCGCTAATGGTGTGCTGACGGTGGCTGGCACCGACCCGTCAGAAACGGGAAGCTGGGTTGAATCAGGTGGCGTGTATACCACAACCCGAATGGCGACGATTGCCAGTACCAATCAGCACGCCAACCTGCAATTGCAGTCGTGGAGTGATGGCGTAACGTCAGATCGCTATGACATACAGTCCGGTTCTCCGGCGCAAGCCACATCAACTATCGCCACGGATAAAAACGCATACACCGCTGGCGAGACCATAACCGTCGCCGTGACGCTGAAAGACGCGCACGGTAACCTGGTTGAAGGGGGCGAGTCCTTACTGTCTGGTGATAACGTAATAGTGGAAGGAGCCGTACGTTCAGGAGGATGGTCTGAAAACGCCGGTGTTTATACTGCTACATGGTCGGCGCAAATGGCGGGAGACTCTCACCACGCGACGCTGAAGTTGTCTGAGTGGGGCAGCAGTAAACAATCAGAGAGTTATTCCATCCACAGCGGTGCTCCGGTGCAGGCAAATTCTGCTATCAGGACAGATAAATCGGCATATATCGCCGGGGAGCCATTAACCGTCACAGTAACGTTACGGGATGAGTTTGGTAACCCTGCTTTCGGGCTGACATCAGAAGTCATCGAGTCTTATATTGATAGTTTCGCGGTAGGCGGCGCAACTCCCGATTCTATGCAGTGGGTCGAGCAGAATAATGGTGAATATACCATTGTCTGGACAGCATGGGGTGCCGAGGAAAATCTGGTTGCCAGTCTGAAATTAAAAACATGGGCAGCGGAGATTAAGTCCTCATTATATGGAATACAACCAGGTGCAGCGGCAAAAACTCAATCAACGATTGTCGCGGACAAAACGATATATATCGCTGGGGATAGCATAACGGTGACCGTTGTTCTTAAAGATGCCCAGGGTAACTTTATTACTGATGGTGTTGTTCAGCTTAATGAGGAAAACGTACAAGTCAGGAATGCGGATCCTATCCAGGGCAATAATTGGGTTTACAACGGCAATGGGCAATATCAAAGACAGTATATGGCACATTTTGCGGAAGCGAATTTGAATGCGCAACTGAAGATGGCTGGTTGGAGCGATGCCAATTATTCAAACAATTATACTATCAAACCAGGTGAAGTGAGTCCGCTTGGTTCACAGCTTCGTATACGAGAAGTTTTAGTAGTGGAAGGGGCGGATTTACCTGTCAGTGCTTTATTAGTTGATGATTTTGGAAATCCGGTGGATAACGGTCTGGATTTGCTGGATGATGCAGTGTACTTACAAAATGTAGAAAAGAAAGAAGGGGAAAAATGGAGATATGTGGGTGATGGCATATATGAACGTACATATATGGCCTACCAAGAAGGAGAAAATTTAACTTCATTTATGGAGATTAAAGGTTGGCGTATATACGGGCAACCATCCTATAACATCCTTCCTTTTGTGGAAGTCGAGTCGCTGAGTGTTAATGGTGTAAAATTCAGGGCGACAGATGGTTTTCCAGAAACAGGGTTTGATGGTGCAAAATTCACGCTGTTACTAACCCATAATATGAAAAATACGGATTATAATTGGACGGCTGGGATTTATGGAATTAATGTTGATAGTAATGGAGAAGTAACATTATCTGTGCTGATAAGAAGTGAAGTTACTATTACTGGGAAACCCAAGAATGGTAAAGGGAATGATGTTGTATTTAAATTCAAGATTAAAAAATGGTTTACTAGTTTAGGTGCTAGCAGTAGTAATACCTGGGATATCATAAATACTTCATGTAGCTATGGTCAAATGCCGTCATCTTTAGAATTAGCGCAGCGGCCAAGCGGTGGGGTAGTACCGCGAAAAGTAGGTACGTTGTGGGGCGAATATGGTAATTTAAAAACGTATGGGAACGCTTTTAGCAGTACGGATTATTGGACAAGTACTCAGCTCATGGGAGTACACGAGAAATTTAATCCTGAAACTGGTATATCAGAGCTTGGGACAGGAAAGTCTTCTGGCTTGTGCGTAGAGTATTATTAACGAAGTAATCACTAGATTGCCCTGCTTCAGCAGGGCAATTTATATTCGTTATTACGCAGAAGTACGCATCACACCAATAGTATTAAATTCGTTTTTCACACTGAGCAAACGGGGGTCATGAAGCAAAACATTTGACCATAAATCATTCTCTTTAATTAATTGTTGCCAGCGCTTTTCATATTCTTTTTTACCATACACAGTGTAAATTAACGGCAAAATAACACCATTGATTTTGTTGGTGCTAATATTTGCCAGTAACTTCATAATGTCATTTTTTATAGATGCGCCATAGATCAGAAACTTCGTATAAAGCGAGTTAACACAGGTGTAATCAAGACCATGTTCAGGCTCAAGTTTAAGCAATAAACTTTTGGCTTTATCATTATGTCCTTTCAGTGCCATGAACATAGCCAGAATAGAGGTAATAATTGGATTGTTACAGGTGTTTTGACTGTTAAGATTTAATGCAAAAGATATCGCGTTATCGAGGGGGGATGTGTAATAAAGTATAATTAATTTAAGAATGCTTATACCCATTTTATTGGGTTCAAGAGCAATGCTTTTTTCTATTAGATTAAATGCTCTTGCAAGGTCACCGTTCAAAAAACATAGCAGAGACTGATAATAATAAACGTCTGGCGAATTAGGTTTGAGTAAATGTGCTTGCTTAAATAGCACATTAGACACTGAATGTTCATCTTTTAGCCCACTGATTAAACCCAGTAAACCCAATGCCTGAGAATTTGAAGGGTTAATTTCAAGAGCCTTTTCAATGGAGGTTACTGCCGTAGTTATTGCTTGTTTTTGTTCACTGAGTCCAAGGAGGGCTAATGATATATGGCATTCCGCCAGGCAACAGTAGGGCAAGGTATTTTGCGGTTGCGTACTTACACAATCTCTAAATATTACTAATGCTCGTTTCAAACTCTCTGGTGTATAACGGTACATTTCCATTCTGCCATTCATATACATAACAGCAGAATCCAGAGATGGCATTTGTTGTGTATTAATAGATTTAAAATTAATGTTGGGTATTTTTTCAATAAGAATATTAATTACTTGTGATAATAATACGGAAAGAGGATTATCGGGATTGAAATCAATGCTTTGATGATCAATCAATTTATGTGTTCTGGCATGAATTAACTCAATAAATAAACGCCAGTTTTTACCATAGTGAACGACCTGACCCATAATATAATATTCTGGACCTGTTTTATTGATAAACTGATGGATAGTGGAGAAATCACTGGCCTCATTTGTTACCGAAGCGGGTAAAATATCTAAACCACAAAAAGCATATTTTGAAAGGCCCTGGACAAGTTCGTAATGGAGTTTTAGAACATTGATCGAACCTTCGGTACGAAAGGGAAAAACGGCAAGAGTGGTGGTCGACTTTACCGGTTCATTATCGGTCACAATCACAATAGGTACAGTAAAACGGTATCCACGACCATAGACCGTTTCGATATACTTACACTGTTTATTCTCATGCAAAAGTTTGCGCAATGCATAAATACATCGTGTTAGAGATTCATCACTGGCAACACTCGCGCTCCAGACCTTATCGATAATCTCTTCTTTGCTAACAATTTCACCGTCAGCATTAAGTAATAGAATGATAACGCCAAGTTCTTTCGGTGGAATATGATATTCTTTGTTTTTGAATAATAATATTCCATTGTTTTTTAATACAAAGTCGCCAAATATATATTGTTGTGTAGTATTTTTTCCATGTTGCAGTTGCATAGAACGCTCCTTCCGTTTTCTCTATTCATAGTATTAATTTGATCAATATAAAATAAAGTATTGGCAGAATTGCTCTATCAAAAAACGCTCATTTTGTAAGATTGTGATGAGGAAATGAATGAAAGGTGATGCTTAATAATATAAAGCGCTGGTCCCATTTTTCGGGACCAGATAGTGGATGATAATTGTGGGTGTTACTTAATCAGAAACGTAAATAATCCTTCGCTGAATCAAACAATGCAGTAATGGTTGACGATAATAATTTGATAATCGTATCGTAGGTGGAGTTGGCTGTACTGTATTTAGTCGTGATAACCTGCACGTCGGTTTTCATGTTTTCTGCCTGGCCGTTATAACCCGCCAGCCATGCCTGGTATTCAGCCGTGCTTATTTCGTAGCCGGTGAATTCTTTAGATATATTTTTTTCCTTCCCTTTATCGTCCCTGTGTACCATTGAGTCTGAAGACTGACTCATACTGTCAATAATCTGAGGGTTGGGAATAATAACATACAGACCGCTACCTTGCGGTTCAACTTCGACAATCGGAGAAGGTGTGCGGTGTTTGGGATCGGGTGGAATTACCGGAAGATCTAAAGCGGCGCACCATTTTTCTGCTTCTTCCAGTGGAACACCAATTTTGTCAGCTGGTGCCGGAGGGTATAAAACATAGTCTGGATTGTAATGATAGTGGAAATCACCATTAGGATATTTATCGATATAATAAAAATGCATCAAGGCCTTTTGAAATGCATTGACATCAAAAACTATCGCATCGCCTTTTTTATTAGAGTGAGTCCACTTTCCCATATTGCTTTGGATATGTTCACTGAAGTCCTGCCAGTATGCGCTCATTATCTCAACGCTATTTGCATAGATTTCGAGGTAGTCGCTACCGAGCACACTCATCAAATCAGCAATATCACTGCATATATATTTATCACTTTTAAATTCGCTTGAACTACTGGCAGTTAAAGTACTGCTGGTTTCTGAACTTCTCACTTCAGGTGCAGAACTCTCTAAAGAAGCGATAGCGTGAGTTAAGGTTCCTTTGGTCGTTGCCATTGCAATTGACCCGGTTGTGTTGTCAGCAACGTTAGCCAGGGTTTTTCTCACAGAGTTATGCAGGGTCAATATTTTAGCGGGATCCTTTAACTTTCCGTCAATAGTATTAACATTTTCTGTAAGCTGCAGAACGTTTTTTATCAGCAAATAACTTTCGTGTAAGAGCGCGGATCCTTTCTCTGACAGGTTCTCAGTTGGAAAATTTCTGAGCATGTTTTTAACGAAGTTAAGTTGTATGTCGTGCTGGCATTTCCAGTCTTCATTTCGCGGGCTACATTCACTGACTAAAGTTGATAGTTTCTCAACATCTTTCTTGAGCATAGCGCCAATATTATTATCCTTACTGGCGCTGTTATGAAAATTACCCTCGCTTTCGCTGTTTCCCAGTTGATGAGGCTCCTCACTTTGCGAGGATGCCTCTTTGAGAGGAATGTTTGCATTCTGCTGACGTAGAATATCTATATTTAAATTATTATCTTTATTAATCATGAGTCATTCCTCCTTAAATATAATTAACTATTATTGCAATTATTTATGAGCGAATGCCTTGAACGATAGCGCTATCAGTATCAATAATGGTTTGTATTATTTGTTGTAATAAATTAAGTGCCTGATCTCTTCCTTGAACATCACGACTAATTTGATCCAGATAGCTACTCATAACTGAATGCATAACATTTTTAGCCTGTTCAACAATGTCTTTTTCTGCATGAGTAGTGCTTTCTAGATATCTAGATGTTGCTCGAATTGATTCATTGCTAAGCTGTGAAAGTACATCTGCTTTACCTATAGTAAAATATTTATTATACCTATTGTTATGTTTTGTGCTAATTTTCTCGTTTGTATCTCTAATCTTTTCTAGAGTAGCTTCTTTTTCTTTATCATATGATTTCAGCGCCTCTTCTTTTTCTTTTTCATTAAGATTCGTATCTTTCGTTGTATTTTTTATTTTTTCATCTATTTGTTTGAGAGAAGCTTGTTGCTCTATAACTTCCCTTTTTGACGCGCGCTGTGCATTATCATCAGTTCTTTCGATAGTATGCTCTTGGTCAGGTGTAAGGGTTACCATCTTTTTGGGATGGCTTCTGTAATTTGCTACGGCAGATGCCGAGGCCCCGACTGCGCCAACTCCTGACCCGATAATAACACCTATCGAACTTGCTGCTGTGGCGCGTTCGGTTTCTTTTCTCTGATACTGGACAAGTTGTTCAAAAACATTGCTCATAATAGCCTCAGACATAGCTGAGGCTTTATACATTGATGTGAATACCCTTAAAAATTCCTCCATAACAGCTTGTTGTTGCATGGTCAAATTATCTAGCATATCAAGGATATTAAATTTAGATATTTTAATAGTGGTCTGCTCTGTAGAACTGCTTGATTGACTGGATGTAATTGTAGGTTTGTTAAGGTCACCCCTCAAATTATCTAGCGTATTCCTTGAATAATTAAGATTATCCAATAGTTTTACTCTTAGTTCCGGACAGACTTCTCTGTCTGTATTTTTTAATATTATAAACTGAGAGCTTATGTCATGCTTAATATCTTTAAGGTTATAGTATTGCACAATTTTATTATCATTTGGTATGTTGTTTTCTTTACTATAATCTCTATCAAAGATTGTTTTATCGAGATTGTTAATATTATGTGTGCTGGTCGCATTTTTAATTTCATAGGTGGCCATGTTAGAACCCTCTTATACGATAGAATGGGAAGCAAATTTTAAGGTTTCAGTTCGGTGTTGTAATACTCTTACCATCTGACTTACCTCTTGTTCGACGGTTTTATCCACCCTTTGCAATACTGAAAGCATTTGTTCACGCGTTTTTGATAGATTACTCATGTCCTGTTGTAAAATTGCCATGTCGGCAGAGTTTTCAGCAACACAATAATTCATTATCGATGTTGCTGTTTCACAGATAGCTAAGCCTATTTTCTCCAGAGCATTACTTATCTTGGCAATCAACTTCAAAACTACGACTGATGTTTGTATCATGCTGCATACTCTGTTTAATACCTTTATAATATTTTTTGAAACGGATTTAATAATAGATTCAATGGTTGATTTTATAGTGCTTGTTATTTCTTTGGTGACTTCTTCTGCGGCTGTTTTTGATAATGCAGAAACAACGGCCCCTATTGCTACAGAACATATTACAGCTGCACCAATCATTACTGTCGCCATGACAATAGAAGCGGCTGCACTTGCGTAAATACTTTTAACCAGTTCAATCGTATCTTGATCGACACCAATAACGTCCAGAAGCGCGGTGATTGCGAGCAGAGTGGGATCAACTGTTTTAATAGCAGCCGAAAGACCTTCTACAACTTTCCCTAAAATCCAGCCGGTAGCCGTGGTGCCCAGAGCGATTTGACAAGTGATATCTACACCTAATACTACTGCGCCCGCTATTCCTCCAATAAGTGCCAATGCACCCGCAATACTTGAACCACCACTTGGAACTGCAGCAAGAAGACCAACAACAATTAAGATTGCGCTCATGGCAATGGTAGCTACAGTTACACACTCATTAACGATTTTTACAACTTTTGTCCATTTAGTATATTTACGCGCTGTTTCATTGAGTTTATTTTCCCTGACATGGTTAATCTCTTTCATTACCTCAGACTGATTTTTAATAGATTCGCAATTGGTATCACCAATAACTTCCATTACTGAGGTAATCAAAAGGATAAATGTGGCTGTCGCGTTTCTGTTTTTCTGGTTTTCCTGGGTCAGGCAAATATTGGTGGTAAAGTTATTAATCTGTTCTTGCTGTTGAATTTCGTCAAAAATTTCCATACTTTGGCCGATCGCAGCATCAGCATCCATAATGGCTGTATTTAACGATTTCTCAGCTAACGATTTTTTTTGTAATGATAGCGTGAGTGTTTTCTCAGCCGCATTTTTTTGCGTCAGCACTTTATTATATTGCGGATCGCCAGGTTGCAGTTGCGACAGCTCTTGATTCAATGCATTGACTTTTTTCTCCAGCGATTGCACCTTTTTATCGACCGCATTGTAATTATTATTGGCCTGATGCATGATGTCGTCGGCTTTTTGCGCGGAATCTAATGACGAGGAGTAAGCGTCACTTAATTCACGAAACTTATTATGTGCCATTTCGTGTCGAAGCAGGGTGCTGTCAAGGTTATTATGCAATCGTGTTGTAATATCCTGATCGGCAATGCCTGTTAGATTACCCAAAATCATCGTCAGGCGGGCATCGTTCGTCTTTGCTGTAGTGGCGTTGTCTGAATCTAAAACCTGCATTTCAGGCGGAGCAAGCATCGGTTTGTTTTCAAGACGAGCGCGAATATCATTATCAAGGGATTTCGGGTTTTTATTAAGCCGCATGGGATCAACTTGCGTTTTGCTGCTGTCCTGCAGTCTTTTTTCCGCATCGCTATACTGTGTGCGCAATGTTTCGCTGATTTGTTCAAACGTGATCGTTTGTCCCGTAATCGGTGCCGACATAATTCACCTCCTTTTTAAGCTATCATCGGGTGTAATTAATTCTTTTTTATTTAACTCATGGCAGATGTTTATTCCCATCTAAAATGGGTAATGACTCCAACTTATTGATAGTGTTTTATGTTCAGATAATGCCCGATGACTTTGTCATGCAGCTCCACCGATTTTGAGAACGACAGCGACTTCCGTCCCAGCCGTGCCAGGTGCTGCCTCAGATTCAGGTTATGCCGCTCAATTCGCTGCGTATATCGCTTGCTGATTACGTGC
>OBYK01000892.1_pt1 | contig 11945 bp, 7 predicted proteins | sample 1476721 | NCBI WGS metagenome assembly OBYK01 (sample SAMEA2580191, study PRJEB22360) | human gut metagenome | biome: human gut; feature: human-associated habitat; material: faeces | place: Denmark | collected 2008/2010
TCAATGGTTTAGAAAAAGTTCATACGGGATACTGTCTTGGCAGCCGCTGGTGGCACTGCGGATTTACAAGCGAAGCCTTTACAGCAGTCATTGCCTTTCTTTTTGAAGAAGTAAAAGCAAACCGAATTGAAACCCAGCACGATCCCCAAAATCCAAATTCCGGAAAAGTCATGCAAAAATGCGGCCTGATTTATGAGGGCACTTTAAGACAAGCCGACTGGAATAACAAAGGAATTGTAGATGCCTGTATATATGGAATTCTGGCATCTGACTACCGGGCCAACAAAAAGTAATCGAAAAAGGAAGATGCACCACACAGTACATCTTCCTTCTCTTATCTTGCTTTATGATCTGTATCCATCCGGATTTGCAGACTGCCATCTCCAGGAATCTTCACACATCTCTTCGATTCCGCGTTCTGCCACCCATCCAAGCTCTTCTTTCGCTTTTGCAGCATCACAGTAGCATGTTGCGATATCACCGGCACGGCGAGGTTTGATCTCATACGGGATCTCCTTGCCGCATGCTTTTTCGTATGCTTTCACGACATCCAGTACGCTGTATCCAACGCCTGTTCCCAGATTGTAAATGTGAACACCTTTCGCTTTCTTCATTCTCTCGATCGCTTTTACATGACCAATCGCCAGATCTACCACATGGATATAATCTCTGACACCTGTTCCATCCGGTGTATTGTAGTCATCGCCAAACACTCCCAGACGATCCAGTTTTCCAACTGCAACCTGTGCAATATATGGCACCAGATTGTTCGGAATTCCTTTCGGATCTTCTCCGATCTTTCCGGATTTGTGTGCTCCGATCGGGTTAAAGTAACGAAGCAGCATAATATTCCACTCCGGATCTCCTGTGTGAAGATCTGTCAGGATCTGCTCCAGCATTCCTTTTGTACGTCCGTATGGGTTGGTGATTTCTCCTTTCGGACACTTTTCTGTGATCGGGATCTCTGCCGGATCTCCGTATACTGTTGCAGAAGAACTGAAGATCATGTTCTTGCATCCGTGTTTTCTCATCACATCACAAAGAATCAGTGTTCCTGTAATGTTGTTGTGATAGTATTCCCAAGGCTTTTCTACAGATTCTCCGACTGCTTTGAGTCCTGCAAAGTTGATCACTGCCTCGATCTCTTCATTTTCAAAGATCGGCTCCAGATCTTCTCTGTTTAAAATATCTCCTTTGTAAAATTTCAAAGTTTTTCCAGTGATCTCCTGTACTCTTTCCAGAGCAACTTCACTGGAATTGTAAAGATTGTCTACTACTACTACCTCATATCCACGTTCCAAAAGTTCCACACATGTGTGGCTGCCGATATATCCGGCTCCGCCTGCTACTAAAATTGCCATGATCTGACTCCTTTCTGATTCTGCTTTTCCTGCAATTATTTATTTCCACAGATTTTTTGGATAGATTCCTTCCTCTTTCATACTGCGGATTGCATTCACAACTGTTTCTTTATCTTCTTTATATGTAACTCCATACCATCTGTCTGCTGATTTGAGCACTTTTACTTCGGCTTTTCCTTCTCCGATCAGATCGCCTACGACTGCCGGAAGAAAGTATTCGCATTTCATCGGATTCTTCTCCAGATTCTCTGTCAAAAATGCGGAAAATCTGCTCTCCAGTTCCTTTAACATACTCGCAGTAAATCCAAACAGGTTCATGGAAACTGTCGTATCCAATGCTACAGGAACCCATGTCTGTCCATCATCCTCTGTAAACGCTGCTCCGTCTTTTGTCTTCTCGATGTGTGTACGCTCTGTAATTCCTGTCAGGCACTGATTCTCATCTGTGTCACAGATTCCACGGGAAACATATCCGTTCTCTGTCAGCGTATTACTCAGCATATATCCAACCATTGCATAACGGTACTTCTCGTTGTCTTCTCCTGATGAAAGATAGTCATAGATCATCTTATATGCATTGACTCCATAGTAATCATCTGCATTGATCACGGCAAACGGACCATCCACTACATCTTTACAACTCAAAATCGCATGTCCTGTTCCAAAAGGCTTCGTTCTTCCTTCCGGTACAGAAAATCCTTCCGGCAGGTTCTCCAGTTCCTGGTATACATATTCTACTTCCATGAACTTGCTGACTCTGTCCCCGATACTCTTTCTAAAGTCTTCTTCGTGCTCTCTTCTGATAATGAAGACAACTTTTTCAAATCCTGCTCTTTTTGCATCATAAATTGAAAAATCAATGATAATATGTCCATCTTCATCTACCGGGTCAATCTGTTTCAACCCTCCATATCTGCTTCCCATTCCTGCTGCCATAATCACTAAAACAGGCTTTTTCATATCGTTTACCTCCATATTTTTCAATTTCCCTTCTGCAAGAATTAGTATATTCCTTTCCTTGGTCTACGTCAATAAAATACAACATAAATACATGTACCTTTTTCTGTTCATATATTAGCTTATCATTGTCCTGTTTTTCAAAAAACAACAATTTTCCATTTTTCTTTACTTTTTTCAAACAGGCTGTCCGTTTTTCTGGCTCTCGATCTTTTCTGCCAGGTCGCTAAGATAAACCCAGCGTTCCATTTTTTCATCTAACGCTGCCTGTGTTTCCTCTTTTTGCTGTACCAGTTCGGAAAGTTTTACCGAGTTTGTTGCATTTTTCAGAATATCCTGCTCCAGTTTCTCCAACTGTTCCTCCAGAGATGCAATCTCATCATCGATCGTCTCGTATTCCCGTGCTTCTTTAAATGAGAATTTTAATTTTACCGGACTGTTCTGTTTCCATGTTTTTGCAGTATTTTTGGACTTTGTCATCTCTGGCTTTTCTTCCGGCTGCTCTGCATGCGATGCTCTTTTCTTTTTCGCTTCCAGATAATCCGTATATCCGCCCTCATACTGCTGCAGATGTCCGTTTCCGTCAAACTCAAAAATACGATCCACCACATTATCCAAAAAATAGCGGTCATGGGAAATCGTGATCACAATCCCCTGAAAAGAATTCAGATAATCTTCCAGAATCGTCAGTGTCGGAATATCCAGATAGTTTCCCGCTTCATCGATCAAAAGCAGATTGATGTTCTGTGCCAGAATCCCCAGAAGATACAGTCTCCTTTTCTCTCCTCCCGACAACTTCCCGATCGGCGCATATTGCATATCCGGAGTAAACAAAAACCGCTCCAGAAGCTGCGATGCACTGATCCTGCCATCTCTGGTAACAATATATTCGCCGATCTCTTTGACATAGTCAATGACTCTCTGGCTGTCATCCATCTCCTGTTCTTCCTGTGCAAAATATCCGATCTTGACAGTCTCTCCCACTTCAATCGTCCCGGAATCCGGCTGAACCAGCCCCGCCATCATTTTGATCAGAGTCGATTTTCCACAGCCATTTGGTCCGATGATTCCAAGCTTTTGATTTTTGAGTACTGTATAAGAAAAATCTCTGACCAGTACCCTTTCCCCATATGATTTACTGACATGGTGAAGCTCCATCGTCTTTTTTCCCATGCGGGTTTCTACCGAATCCAGTGTAATCGTATCATCTGTCACCGGAGCACTGCCGTTTTTCAGACTTTCCAGACGCTCCAGACGTGCTTTCTGCTTCGTTGTTCTGGCCCGGCATCCTCGTTTTGCCCATTCTAGCTCCATACGCAGGATACTCTGCCGTTTTCGCTCAGATGCCAGTTCCATCTCCTCCCTCTGGGCTTTCAGTTCGAGGAACGTTGTATAATTGGCATCATAGCTGTACATCTTTCCATGGCTGATCTCCAGAATCCGGTTTGTAACCTGATCCAGAAAGTAGCGGTCATGTGTGACCATAATGACCGTTCCACGGTATGCCCGCAAATACCCTTCCAACCAGGAGATCATTTCTCCATCCAGATGATTGGTAGGCTCGTCCAGAAGAAGCAGATCAAAGTCCTCTGCCAGAACCTTTGCCATCGCCACTCTTCTCTTCTGTCCGCCGGAAAGATGCTCGATCTTCATTGTATGGTCCGTGATTCCGAGTGTATTCAGATTGCTCTGTACTCTCCACTCCATATCTTCTGCCACACTCTGCACATAGGATAAAATAGTCGCGCCTTCCGGAAATACGGGATTCTGAGTCAGATGGGCAATCTTCATGCCATTCTGCCGGATGATCTGTCCATCATCCGGCACCTCTGTTCCCGCGATCATCCGCAGAAGAGTTGTCTTGCCGGTCCCGTTGATCCCAACGATCCCAATCTTGTCTCCCTCCTGCACTCCAAAAGACGCGTCATCAAAAATTATTTTTTCTCCATATATTTTACTGATATGTTCAATATTTAACAGGTTCATATGCTAACTCCATTGTCTTTCATTAGATTCTGCTGTCTTTTTGACAACACTCTAACTTTATCACATTTATGGAGGTAAGTCACTCTTTTCATTCCAGAAATGTATCCTGTAGCTTTACTCCTGTTTCATTGAGCATCGCGATTAAAAGTCCGTATTCAAACTCCTGGATCGGCCGCCGTTCCTCCAGAAGGATTCCCATCACACCTTTGACGTCTCTCTCATCCTGGATCGGAAGATACATGGCCTTGGCGTCAGGCAGTGTGTGCGTACATGCTCCCGCACGATGATGATTCGCCGCCACCCACTGTGCCACTGCCAGCTCCTGCCGGTTGATACAGGTTTTCAGATGCAGCATATCCATCCCTTTTCTTGGAAACAAAAGCGGCGTATCTGACGTCTGAGATCCTTCCATCGGATAAATGATCAGAGACAGATTTAAAAGCTTTCCTGCCTGCCCGGCCACCTGAGTCCACACTTCCTGTTTCGATTTACATCTTCGAAGCTTCTGGCTGTTCTCGAGCAGAATCTCCGTCCGGTATGCCTTTTTGGCACTTTCTCTGCTCTGCTGTTTCAGTCTCCTTGTCAGTGTCGCTGTGAACAATCCCACCAGAAACAACATCACAAACGTAGTCGGATATCCTTTGTCATATGCCTTCAGACTGAAATATGGTTCCGTAAAGAAAAAATTAAATGCAAACACACTGATCAACGAAGAATACAGCGCATAAATTTTCTTATTTGCAATATAAGAGGACAGCAGAATACCCAGAATATAAATCATGATAATGTTGGATTCCGGCAGTCTGAAAAGCCACAGCACGTAAGCTGCAAGTGTTGCAGCTGCCATCACTCCTGTAATTTCAGCCAGATCCAGAAGCACATTTTTCCAGCTCGTTTTTCTGCGCCTTTGGATCTGTACCTCTCTTTTATGCGTTTCCTTCCGGATATCCGGAATAATATAGACATCAATATTGGGCGCCATATGGGTCAGCTTCTCCATCACTTCGATCCTTGGCCTGCGCCAGATTCCCCTGTGGTTTGTTCTTCCCATGACCACTTTAGAGACATTGCTCACGATTGCGTATTCCGCAATCTGATACGCTGCATCCTCACCATACACCGTTACGATTTTTGCTCCCAGCGCCTTTGCCAGTTCCAGATGGCTTTTTAATGTTTGTTTCGTCTTCTCTCCCGCCTCCTGCATGGAAGGTGTTTCCACATAAAGTGCCGTAAATTGCGCATGAAAAGCATAGGAAAGTCTGGCTGCTGTACGAATCACCTTGGCGCTGGATGGCGACGCAGAAATACATGCCAGTATATGTTCTCCGGTATGATATCCGGTATTTCCCAGAATATTTCTCTCTTCCTCCGCAATCCGGTTCACCCGGTCCGCACTTCTTCGAAGCGCAATTTCGCGCAGTGCCACCAGCTTGTCTCTTCGGAAAAAATTCTCCAGTGCCCGTTCTGCCTGCACCGGACTGTAGATCTTTCCTTCTTTCATACGCTCGATCAGATCTTCCGGCTCAATATCTATCACCTCTACCTGATCTGCCTGATCAAACACACTGTCAGGAACACGCTCTTTTACTTCTATATTCGTAATATTCCCTACCAGATCATTGAGACTTTCCAGATGCTGGATATTCATTGTGGTATATACATTGATCCCTGCGCGAAGCAGCTCCCGTACATCCTGATAGCGCTTTTCATTCCGGCTTCCGCGGACATTGGTATGGGCGAGCTCATCCACCAGGATCAGCTTTGGTTTTCGCTCCAGCGCCGCATCCAGATTAAACTCACGAAGCTGGATTCCTTTATAATCGACCATAAGGGGCGGAATTTCTTCCAGCCCCTCTGCCATTGCCTGTGTATCCGGACGTGCGTGCGGTTCGATATAACCTGCCACTACATCCACCTGATGCCTTTTTGCCTCATGGGCAGCTTCCAGCATGGCGTATGTCTTACCGGATCCTGCCGCATATCCAAGAAAAATTTTCAGTTTTCCCTTTGTCTGTTTCTCTTTTTCCTTCTCCTCGTACTGTAGTTTTTTCAACAGCAGCCCCGGATCAGGTCTGTTTTCCTCTGTCAAAGCAACCTCCTATTTTCCCATTGCCGCTGCAATATCCAGATTACATCCAAGTACATTTACCCGTTCTTCTCCAAATACACCCAGTGTTTTCTTTTCTGTATTTTCTTCTACGATCTTTTTTACTTCCTCCTCAGAGAGTCCGGAATTCTTTGCCACTGTCGGGATCTGAACCTCTGCAGATTCCGGACTGATATGTGGATCCAGACCGGAACCGGAAGCTGTCAGAAGCTCTGCCGGAACATCCTCTGCTTTCACTCCCGGATGCTCTTTTAAGAACTGCTCCAGATCTTTCTCCATCCGCTCTTTTAATTCCGGATTGGAATTTGCGTAGTTATAAGAACCGGAAGCAACACCTGCATATTCTCCGCTTTCTTTCTGCTCTTCTGTATAAGTATTGTAATTTACAGCGGAGACTCTTCCCTGAAAATAACAGTCCTCTGTAAAATCCTGCCCGATCAGCGCAGAACCTACCGCCTCTTTGGTATCTGTTGTAAGGTTCCCATATTTGTCAACTTTACTTCCATCTGCCTTTGCCTTCATTGTAAGCTGGCTGACCCCTGTCAATGCCAGCGGATACACAAATGAACACATCAGCATCATAACAAGACAGAAAACAACTGTTTTTCCTACTGTTTTTCCAAATGCTTTCATAGCCTGCTTCCTCCTACATTCCGATCATTGCAAGCAGCGGTGCTACCAGCAGGTCGATCAGTTTAATTCCTACAAACGGTACAACAATTCCGCCAAGTCCGTAGATTCCCATATTACGAAGCAGCATTTTCTCTGCTTTCATCGGTCTGTACTTGACACCTTTCATCGCAATCGGGATCAGTCCCGGTATAATGATCGCATTGAAGATCAAAGCTGAAAGGATCGCACTTGCCGGCGTAGAAAGATGCATGATATTCAAGATCTGCATCTGTGGAAGTACCATCGTAAACATGGCCGGGATAATGGCAAAATATTTTGCAATATCATTCGCAATACTAAATGTGGTCAAAGATCCTCTGGTGATCAAAAGCTGTTTTCCGATTTCCACCACTTCCAGAATCTTTGTCGGGTCTGAATCCAGATCCACCATATTTGCTGCTTCTTTAGCTGCCTGTGTTCCGGAATTCATTGCCAGACCAACATCTGCCTGTGCCAGCGCCGGAGCATCGTTTGTACCGTCACCTGTCATGGCAACCACTTTTCCTTCTGCCTGCTCTTTTTTGATCGCCTCAATTTTATCTTCCGGTTTACATTCTGCAATAAAACCGTCAACTCCTGCTTCCTTCGCGATCGTTGCTGCTGTCAGCGGATTATCACCGGTACACATGATTGTCTTGATTCCGATCTCGCGAAGTCTTTCAAAACGTTCCACCAGTCCCGGTTTTACTGTATCCTTCAAATAAATCACACCTAAAATCTTGTTGTTTACGCATACAACAAGCGGAGTACCTCCAAGATTTGAAACTTCTGTTACAATCCCTTCCAGATCCGGCGGGATGATTCCGCCTGCTTCTTTCACAAAAGTCTTGATTGCTTCGGAAGCTCCTTTTCTGACTCTGGTTCCGTCTTTTAAATTCACACCGCTCATCTTAGACTGTGCAGTAAACTCTACAAAGTCCATCTGGTCTGCTGCGCCATCGTCGATCGCACAGCCAAAATTTCTTCCCAGTTCTACTGTAGATTTTCCTTCCGGGGTGGCATCCATCAAAGAACACATCACACAATAATCTGTCAGATCTTCTTTTGCAACACCCTTGACCGGATAAAATTCTGCTGCCAGGCGGTTTCCGTATGTAATGGTTCCTGTTTTGTCAAGAATCATCGTGTCCACATCTCCGCATGCCTCAACTGCTTTTCCGGACATGGCAATTACATTGAATCTGGTCACACGGTCCATTCCCGCGATTCCAATAGCTGAAAGCAGACCGCCGATCGTTGTCGGGATGAGACATACCATCAGAGCAATCAGCCAGGAAATCGGCATCTGTACTCCAAGATACTGTGCAAACGGGTACAGAGATACGATCACGATCAGAAAAATCAAAGTCAGCACGATCAGCAGTGTGTTCAGCGCGATCTCATTCGGAGATTTCTGTCTGGATGCGCCCTCTACCAGTGCAATCATTTTATCCAGGAAAGACTGTCCGGGTTCTGCCACGATTTTAATCTTTAACCAGTCAGAAACAACTGTCGTACCTCCTGTCACAGAGGAAAAATCTCCTCCCGCCTCTCTTGTAACAGGGGCGGATTCCCCCGTAATTGCAGATTCATCTACAGATGCAACACCTTCGATGATCTCTCCATCGTTCGGAATCACCTCTCCGGTCTTTACAAGCACGATATCTCCTTTTTTCAGTTCAGAAGCATTGATCACTTTCTCTTCTCCATTTGCCAGAAGCAGTCTTGCTTTTGTATCCTGCTTTGTCTTTTTCAAAGAAGCTGCCTGTGCCTTTCCTCTTCCTTCTGCAACGGACTCTGCAAAGTTTGCAAATAACACGGTCACAAACAGTACGACTGTTACAACTCCGTTGTACACGCGATATTCTTCACTTCCGCCGAACAGTGTTGGAAACACTGTCAGGACCAGAGTGAACAGAAATCCGATTTCTACAACAAACATGACCGGATTTTTTATCATGTAGCGCAGATCCAGTTTTTGAAATGCGCCCAGAATGGAGGATCTTAAAATATCCTTTGTAATAAATTTTGTCTTATCTTTCTTAGCCATGTTGGATTCTCCTTTCCGCTCATTTTCTACTGCCATAAGGACAGATGCTCAGCTACCGGTCCAAGTGCCAGCGCCGGGAAAAAGGTCAGAGCGGCAAAAATGTATACAATAAATACAAGAATGATCATAAAAGTTACATTATCTGTCTTCAGCGAACCGATTGATTCGTTCACTTTCTTTTTCGCCAGCAGAGATCCTGCGACTGCAAGCTGTGCTACGATGGAAAAATATCTTCCAAAGAACATTGCCAGCCCGGTCGTGATATTCCAGAATACACTGTTGTCGGCCAGTCCCTCAAATCCGGAACCATTGTTCGCCGCAGAAGAGGCAAACTCGTACAGAACCTGACTCAGTCCGTGATATCCCGGGTTCGTAATGCCGCTTGTTCCTGCCTGTGTTGCCACACCCAATGCAGAAAATCCAAGAATTAAAAGTGGATGAATCAAAATCACAAGCGCCACCAGCTTCATCTCTCTGCCTTCGATTTTTTTATTCAGATATTCCGGTGTACGTCCTACCATCAGGCCACAGATGAAAACTGCCAGGATCACATACATAACCATATTCATCAGACCCACACCTTTTCCGCCGAACACACAGTTAAGCATCATGTGGAGCATTGGAACAAGACCGCCAAGCGGTGTCAGTGAATCATGCATGTTGTTAACAGTTCCTGTTGTAAAGGATGTTGTCACCGTTGTAAATAATGCAGACTGCGCGATTCCAAAGCGAGTTTCTTTTCCTTCCATATTTCCTGCCTGTGCAAGTCCCAGTGAATGAGTCACCGGATTGCCTGCCATCTCAGCAGAATAGCAGATTACAAGTCCCACTACAAAAAGGATGGACATTGCTCCGAAAATCACTGCTGCCTGTCTTCCCATCAGCATTGGCTTGCCAAACTGTTTTGGTGCAACTGCTTTTCTCGCTACATTTTCTTTTCTGTTGTCATGGATCATATGGCCAAATGCTACAACGCAAGAGCCCGGAAGTATCATCATGGAAATCGTTTCTATTATATTAGAAATAACAGTCGGGTTCTCAAACGGTGTCGCTGAGTTTGCACCGAAGAATCCACCTCCGTTTGTTCCCAGATGCTTGATTGCTTCCAGTGCGGCTACCGGTCCAAGTGCCAGATCCTGCATCTTTCCTTCGATTGTCTGTATCGTTTCATTTGCCTGTAATGTCTGCGGCACTCCCTGACTTACCAGAAGAAGACCGATTACAAACGAAAACGGAATCAGGATTCTGGTCGTCACGCGGATCACATCTTCATAAAAGTTTCCCATCTTTCTTCCGGAAACTCCTCGGCAAAATGCCATACATGCTGCATAACCGCTGGCAGCTGAGGTAAACATCATAAAAATGATCACACACAACTGACTTCCGTAAGAAAGACCGCTTTCTCCTGCATAATGCTGCAGGTTTGTGTTTGTCATAAAACTGATGATCGTATTGAAGGAAAGACTTGCCTCCATTCCATCAGCTCCGTTCGGATTTAAAAACAGCAAATTCTGTAATCGTAAAATCAAATAGCCGATAAATACCATTACTGCATTTGCCAGTACTAAAGACATCGCGTACTTTTTCCAGCCCATGTCTTCTCGTTTGATTCCGCAAATTTTATATAAAAAATTGTCGATCGGATTGAACACCTTATCCGCAAATGTTTTTTGCTTTGTGGCGATGTGATACATATATTTTCCCATTGGAATGACCAGTATCAAGAAAATTGCCAGTGTGAGTATAATCTGTAACATCTCTCTTCCTCCTGTTGCTGTCCTTTCTCTTTTCTCACAATTTCTCCGGATGTATCAGCGCATACACAAGATATCCGGCAAGTAATAAAACTAAAATTCCAAGAACGATCATCTTTATATCCTCCTATTTTTCTTTTGGACTGATCAGCGATTCACAAAAATTCGCAAATAATTTTACACATCCAAAACAAATAATTAAAATTCCTAGTGCAATTAAATCCATCATATTTTTTTCCTCCTTGCTGTTCCCTATTGTAGGACATTGCAAATAAAATCTGTATTAAGCTGAAATGGATTCGTATAAAGATGGTATAAAGATTCGGGTGGAAAAAGGGGGATTGTGAAACACCTTCTCTTGAATTAGCATTTAAAATTGCAGAAGTATTTGAGGTTTCGATCGACAAAACTTTTGAATATAGGAAGGGGAACTAATATGAATAAACAAACTATAATTTTATTTTTTCTTATTGTTTCATTAGGTGTAACACTCAGCCTATATATTTTTAAAGCTAAGAAACAGATGAATTATATGTGGGATGAACGGTGGAAAATGATACAACTAAAATCATACAGAATTGCCAGTATCTCCACTTGACTTTTAATAATAGTACTTTTAATTTTGCCCATTTTCGTAGACAGCCAATCTACAATCACCATACAAAGACTAACCATTTTTTGTCTATTTTACATTGGAGCCCGCAATTTTCTTGAACTTTCTGCAATAATATATTTTGATAAACAATTATAAATAGGTTTTGAACTCAGTAGATATGGACGCTCCGCCTTCTGGAAGAACGGTGCCGGACTGATATACCAAAGAGGACGGAATTTGATATGGAAAACAGCAACATAAAAGGACACTGGGTTGGTATTTTTACTTCCAAAGATGATGAAACAGAAATTGATTTTACAGAGGATCCTATCCATTGACAGGCTCCCCCTTTGAAACTTTGAGTATTCTGTTTTTCACATACAACCACTTCTGGTTTACTGGTCTTTTTCATCCCCTCCACAAAATCTCAATCTAAAATCTTTCCGCCAATCGAAACTGTCACGACCTGCCATGGAATAAATTT
>OBYK01000896.1_pt1 | contig 11911 bp, 10 predicted proteins | sample 1476721 | NCBI WGS metagenome assembly OBYK01 (sample SAMEA2580191, study PRJEB22360) | human gut metagenome | biome: human gut; feature: human-associated habitat; material: faeces | place: Denmark | collected 2008/2010
CTTTTGCTTTAGCAACAATTGCTTTGAATGCTTCCGGATGGTTCATAGCTAAATCAGCTAACACCTTACGGTTGATTTCGATACCAGCTTTGTGTAATGCACCCATCAATTTAGAATAAGACATTCCTTCCAGACGAGCCGCAGCGTTGATACGCTGAATCCACAAAGCGCGGAAGTTACGTTTCTTGTTCTTACGGTCACGGTATGCGTAGGTCAAACCTTTTTCCCAAGTGTTTTTTGCTACTGTCCATACATTCTTTCTTGCACCAAAATAACCTTTGGTAAGACCTAAAATTTTCTTTCTTCTTGCTCTAGAAGCAACATGATTTACTGATCTTGGCATAGTTTTAATTCTTTTTGAATGTTAGCGCCACTGTTTCACACGGTGAACTTCAAGCTAAAGACATTCGGTTAATACTTTAAATAATACGTTTACGCTTTCGTTGTTTTTAGATTACTTCATGCAAAGCAATTCCTTAACTTGATCCAAGTTTGCATTAGCTACTAGACCTGAGTGTACAAGGTTTCTTTTCTGCTTTTTAGTCTTCTTAGTCAAAATATGACTGTGAAAAGCGTGCTTTCTTTTGATTTTACCTGTTCCGGTAAGAACGAATCTTTTTTTAGAACCGGAGTTAGTCTTGATCTTTGGCATCTTGTTTTTAATTTTAAATTATTATTCAAATGGTGGTAACGCACTATACCGGCGCGTTACGCACTCTTTTTTTATTCTTTTGCTTCTACTGCCTTTTTCGGATTTTCCTTTTTAGCAGTATCCATTTCTGCCTTCTTCGGAGAGCCCGCTTTCTTCGGAGCCAAAGAAATAGTCATTCTCTTACCTTCCAACAAGGGCATCTGCTCTACTTTTGCATATTCTTCCAAGTCATTCGCAAAACGAAGCAATAATACTTCGCCTTGTTCTTTGAAAAGAATGGAACGACCTTTAAAGAACACATATGCTTTCACCTTGTCTCCGTCCTGCAAGAATCCGATGGCATGTTTCAACTTGAAGTTGTAGTCATGATCATCTGTTTGAGGTCCGAAACGGATTTCTTTTACGTTTACTTTTACCTGTTTAGCCTTTTGTTCCTTTTGACGTTTCTTTAATTGATAAAGAAATTTAGAATAATCAATAATTCTACAAACTGGAGGAACAGCATTGGGTGAAATTTCAACTAGGTCAGCCTCATGATCTTCAGCCATTTTTAAAGCTTGAGCTATCGGATAAACTGCCGGTTCTACATCGTCGCCCACTATGCGGACTTCTTTGGCACGAATCTGTTCATTGATTCTGTGTTGCCCTTTTAAACTGTCATTCTTCATTAAAAAACTTTTAGTTCCTGTTTGTTTCTTCTTATTTTAATTAGTATTTCTTTATCTTAACGCAAAAGAATGCATAAAGGTTTAACAATGTGCTCTTTTGCAAACGGCTGCAAAGTTACCATTTATTTATCATATTAGAAACTTCTTCGGCAAGATTTTTTCCGAATTCTTCTATTTTCATGGTTCCTTTGTCGCCTTCGCCCTGCTTGCGGACTGCAACTTCACCGTTTTCAGCTTCTTTCTCGCCTACAATCAACATGTAAGGAATACGCTTCATTTCATTGTCACGAATCTTACGGCCGATTTTTTCATTACGGTCATCCACAATAGCACGAACATCGAATTTTCTCAGTTCCGCTTTCACTTGTTCCGCATACTCATTGAATTTCTCAGAAATAGGCAGAATAGCTACCTGGTCAGGAGTCAGCCACAGCGGGAATTTACCGGCAGTATGCTCAATCAATACGGCAACAAAACGTTCCATTGATCCGAAAGGCGCACGGTGAATCATTACCGGACGATGCTTCTGGTTATCCGAACCCATATATTCTAGCTGGAACCGTTCGGGCAAGTTGTAGTCTACTTGAATTGTTCCCAACTGCCAACGGCGGCCAATGGCATCCTTCACCATAAAGTCCAATTTAGGACCATAGAATGCAGCCTCACCATATTCCACTTTCGCAGTAAGTCCCTTTTCCTCGCAGGCTTCAATAATGGCTTGTTCGGCTTTTTCCCAGTTCTCATCGCTACCAATGTACTTTTCGCGGTTCACCTTGTCACGAAGAGAAATCTGAGCTTCCACATTCTCAAAGTTCATAGACTTGAATACAATGTTGATGATATCCATCACACGAAGGAATTCCTCTTTCACCTGGTCGGGACGGCAGAACAAGTGCGCGTCATCTTGTGTAAAACTGCGCACACGAGTCAGCCCGTGTAATTCACCACTCTGTTCGTAACGGCATACGGTTCCGAATTCTGCAATACGCAGCGGCAGGTCTTTATAAGAACGTGGAGAATTCTTATAAATCATACAGTGATGAGGACAGTTCATCGGTTTCAGGAAATATTCTTCCCCTTCTTCGGGGGTATGAATAGGCTGGAACGAGTCCTTACCATACTTGGCGTAGTGTCCGGAAGTGATATACAGGTTCTTGTTGCCAATAGGCGGACACATTACTTCCTGATAATCATAACGGGCCTGGATACGGCGCAAGAAATCTTGCAAACGGATACGCAAGGCAGTACCTTTCGGTAACCACATGGGAAGTCCCTTGCCCACCATATCGGTAAACATGAACAAATCCATTTCCTTACCTATCTTACGATGGTCGCGTTTCTTGGCTTCTTCCAGCATTACCAGATATTCGTCCAGCATTTTCTTCTTCGGGAAAGTTATACCATAAATACGTGTCATCTGCTTACGGTCTTCCTGCCCTCTCCAATAAGCACCGGCCACAGAAAGCAGCTTGATAGCTTTGATAGGAGCAGTAGAGGTCAAGTGGGGACCACGGCAAAGGTCGGTAAACGCACCTTGTGTATAAGTGGTGATGTGTCCATCCTCCAGTTCGGAGATCAATTCACATTTATAAGTCTCACCTCTTTCACCGAATTTCTTCAACGCATCCTCTTTAGCAATGCTCTGACGCACCAATATTTCTTTCTTTGCAGCCAACTCGGCCATCTTGGCCTCAATAGCTGGCAAATCTGCCTCCTTAATGATTGCTTCACCCGGGTCTACATCATAGTAAAAACCGTTTTCAATGGCCGGACCGATACCAAACTGAATGCCTGGATAAAGTTCTTGCAATGCTTCGGCCAGCAAATGGGCACTAGTGTGCCAGAAAGCATGTTTGCCCTGTTCGTCTTCCCATTTATAAAGAACGAAGTTTGCATCTTCATTGATAGGGCGAGATAAATCAATCGTTTCACCGTTCACGCCACAAGCTAAAACATCTTGCGCCAGCCGTGAACTGATACTTTCTGCAATCTGCAGACCAGTAACTCCTTCGTTATATTCGCGAACAGAGCCGTCGGGGAATGTTATCTTTATCATAATCTTCTATTTATTTTCTTTCTTGAGGATGCAAAAATAACGAAATCTTTTTGACTTATCCTCTTTTTAGCAAAAAAATGTTATTCTTTTCGTTCCGTAAAGCGTTTGATTATATTGTAAGCAGAGAAAAGTCCCAACTCACCTGCTTTACTCAGGTCCTGTATACCTTGCCTGTTGTTACCCAAGAAAATATGTGTCAAGCCGCGATTGAAATAAGCATCCGCAAATTTAGGATCCAACTGGATGGCTCTGTCATAATCAACAATTGCCGCACGATAGTCTTTCAAGATAGAAAGCACATTACCTCTATTATAATAAGCATAGACAAAATCCGGAGCCAGCTCAATCACCTTGTCCAAATCGCGCTTTACCATTTCATAGTCCGCAGCTTTCACAGCACTCTTCTCTCCCGGATTGGTTTTCAAATCATACTCTTTTTCCATCTTCTGGTATTCCAGCTGCTTATAACGGATTAAAGCACGATTGAAATAAACCGGAAAGAAATTACCCTCAATAATAATAGCCTGATTCAAATCTTCAATGGCACTTGCAAAATCCTGCACCAGATAAAAGTCCAATGAACGTGCAAAACGTTTGTTCACATCATTCGGATCAGCCACAATAGCAGCAGTCTGTTCGTCAATGGACGCAAAATGTTTTGTAGCTTGTTCTTCCGTCAGAGGAGCTTCCTCATTAGTTATAATCAGACGACCGGGAAGTACTTTCTGATTATTCAATGTTTCAATGAACTTATAATAGTTGACCTGTCGTTTCACATCATCGTGCTTTTCATAATAGGTAAGCACGAACATAGGCTGGGGAACAATATTCACATTCTTATCCTGCACGCGTCCACGATAGTCACTCTTATATTTTTCTTCTCCCTCTTCGTTGTCGGCAACCACAATCTTACGATAGTTGTTCATGTTTTTGTCGGACTTCTTACGGGTTTTATTATTCTCTGTATTATCGGCAGTCTGCTTATTAGGATCTACTCCGTTCTGTTTATCCAGTTGTGCTTTCAACACTTTGAATTCATCTGCATCAGCACCTTTTACATCCCCTATTTTCCTACGTGCCTGCGCTCTGTACTGATAGCCCAGCAAAAAATTGGGATATTCATTTATCACCGTAGAATAATCTTTAATTGCCCCTTTATAATCTCCTGTCTGATCCAATAACAGACCACGGTTGAAAATAGCCATCATATTGTCGGGCTCCATTTCGATAACAAAATTAAAGTCTTGAATAGCCCGGTTGTCATCGCCTACTTGTGCACGTAATAAGCCCCGGTTATAATGGCCGATGAAATTATTGGGATCAATATCCAATGCAATATCATAGTCACTCATCGCTCCTCTCAGGTTATTCTGATGGTAACGGGCCAAAGCACGATTGATATAGACACCTGAATTCCGGGTGGACAGACGGATGGCATGATCAAAATCAGCTTCCGCATCTTTATATCTCTGTTGCTGCAGACGAAGGATAGCACGGCTGGCCCATGTATCTGCATCATAACGGTCTATTTCAATCGCCTTACCAAAGTCTTTTTCGGCAGCCAAAGTATCCTTCTGCTTCAAATCCACCTCACCACGCATCAAATAGGCCTTTGTATATCGGGGGGAAATAGCGATCAGCTTATCCAGATCATTCTTCGCCCCCTTATAATCTTCCTGCCTGATACGGCAAAGGGCCATATTATGCCATACCCCTATATTCTCAGGATCAAACTCCAATGCCTTGGTATAATCTTCTATAGCTCCCGCAAAATTATTCTGTTGGATCCGTGCCAATCCACGTACCTGATAAGCACTTACCACAAACGGATTCCGCTCAATAGCTTCTGAACAGTCACTCTCCGCCCCCTGAAAATCATCCAAATTTATCTTCGCCAGACCTCTATAGAAATAAGGATCAGACAAATAAGGCTTTGCATTAATCACCTGATTAAAATATTGAATCGAAAGGACATAATCCTCAAAATAAAGCGCATTACGCCCTATCGCCATCACCCTGTCCGTATTTATCTGTGCCGAAGCTAGTACAGGGAACATTATTAATAATGTATAGAGTATCCGTTTTATCATTTTGTATTTATAAAAATACGGTTTTCCCCACAAATGCGCCACCTGTGGCGCATAAATCAAAATCGCGGAGTTATCATTTTATAGTCTTGACCTTATAGGAACAACGCGCCTTGCCCTTCAACATGGCCCCCAGCTTTCCTTTAATCATCTGTTTGCGTAATGCAGACAAATGATCAATGAACATTTTTCCGTCCAAATGATCAAATTCATGCTGCATGACCCTTGCCAAATAGCCTTCCACCCACTCGTCATGTTCTTTCAGCTCCTCATCCAAATAAGTCACATGAATACGGTCCGGACGTTTCACCGTTTCATGAATACCTGGCAAACTCAAACAACCTTCTTCCATGCTGACTTCTTCTCCACCCACTTCTAAAATATGAGGATTTATATAAGCCCGACGGAAATCCTTAAATTCGGGCAATTCATCAGACATCACATCCAGATCAATAGTTACGACACGAATAGGCAAACCAATTTGCGGAGCAGCCAGACCCACACCATCTGCACGATTCATGGTTTCAAACATATTTGCTATCAACTCTTTCAAATTAGGGTAATCCGGGGTAATATCCTCTGCTTCTTTACGCAACACCGGTTGTCCATACACATAAATAGGTAATATCATTTTTCTTAATCTGTTTTTATTTATTAAATATATTTCTTCGACTCCAAATAGGACTGTAAGATTATCGTAGCACTGATTTCATCAACTAAAGCTTTATTCTGCCTATCTTTTTTCTTCAAACCTCCATCCAACATGGCTTGGTGGGCCAATACGGACGTAAATCGCTCGTCAACAAACTCTATCGGTATATCCGGTAATTTTTTCCTTAGTTGATTGACAAAAGGGACAATATTACGCATATTTTCCGACTCTTGATTATTCATTTGCTTGGGATGCCCTACAATGATGCGTTCCACAGGCTCTTTTTCCACATATTTCAGAATAAAGTCCAGTAGTTGGTGTGTAGGAACAGTTGTCAACCCGTTTGCAATAATCTGCAAAACATCCGTCACAGCCACACCTGTGCGCTTTTTACCGTAATCTATCGCTAATATTCTACTCATATAGTTTGCAAAAATACAAATTTATTCCATACCTATTTTATATATAAAGATTAAAATATGCTTTTTCAACTGTTTTTTCAAAAGAAACGATTCATTTCGTTTAATTTTATTTGCTATTTAAAAAATAGTACTTATTTTTGCACCGAATATGTGGCTTAGCGTAAGGGTCGCATAATGTTAAATTGAAACAAGTATTTGTTATAAAATGAAAAATAAGAGCTCTTCAAAAGGAGTTTTATATAGATGTTTGTTGTATTGTATAGCTATATTGTTGCTTGTTATGATTCCATTAAAAAGTTTCAGTCAATCAACAGGAGAATTAACAACAGATAGTCTTGTAAAAATGGGATTTGAAAATGTAAGATGGACAGATACTCCTGAAGAAAGAGTTTATGTGGTTGAAAACAGTGCTTACAAAATTCAAGCGTTGGGTATTAGAAAGGCTGTAGATATCATACAGTCAATGGGATTACCCAAGGATAAATCTTGTAAGTTGATTGTTACCAACTATAATATACCTCAGGTCTCACTGACCTATCAGCCTCTTGCCGGTGACACAACAGTGGTAAGTGGTGAAGATTGGAAAGTCAGTTATGATATAGGTGACAGTTGGGACAAGGTGAAGAAAGAAAAGAAAAAGAACAGTTCGCTGTTTAAAGTAGATATATTGGTATATCCGCAGCTATACTTTAAGAACTATATCATTACACAGATATATCAGGCTTTATTAGAGTTTAGCCCGGCGGTAGAGGTGTCGCTTTGGCCAGGAATGAAATTTACTGGACAGATTATTCTGCCTGTGTATAATGACGGATATGGAGAACTTGCAGGAAAAGTTCGTCCTGGATATCTAACCTTGGCACAACAATTTCGTCTGCCTTATAATATACTGGGAACAGCAACAATAGGTTTCTTTGATTATGATACATATGGTGCAGATTTAAATCTGTTTTATCCATTCAAGGATGAGCGATTTTCTATAGAAGGAAGATTCGGTTATGTCGGATTTGGATATTGGAGAGGTTTTAAATTTCGCTATAATGATAAGTACACTACTTATTGGTCTGTAGGGGGAAACTTTTACTGGCCAAGGTTTAATACACAGTTTAAATTGAGAGCTGAACAATATTTATTAAAAGAAAAAGGGGTAAGATTTGAAATGATCAGACACTTCCGCTATGCCAGTATAGGTTTTTACGCTGTAAAAGCTGAACATGCCAATAGTAATGGAGGGTTTAAATTCATCGTTGCATTACCACCTTATAAATATAAAAGACATAAATATATACCAAGGGTTTCTACTTCATTGGGTACGGGTATAACATATAATGCAGGAAATGAAAAATATTATTATAAAATGCCATATAGTAATGCAAGTGAAAATATAATGCAACAAAATAGTTTTAATCCATATTTTATTAAATCAGAATTATTAAATTTTTAATTTTATTGAGATGAAAAAGAAAAGTTTTTTGAGCGGTATTGGTGCTAAATTGGCATTGGCCGCAGTAGCTTTAACAACTGTAGTGTTCACAAGCTGCGAAAAGGAAGAATTTAATGTAGAACCAATCGAACAAGCACCCGCTAGTGCCACAATCTTTGCTACTGTGTATGATCAGACAACAGGCGAAAATCTAGGTACAGCAACAACAACTATTGCAGCTGGCGAAAATGGAGCTATCGCTAAACAAAAAGTTACTGTTACTTGTCCTTTCTCAAGTGCCGAGTATTTGCCCGTAGCTTCTATCGATGTTGAAGTTCCAGAAGTAGCAAAAGGTCAGATGATTCTTATTCCTGTAACTTTCTACGCACAGAAAATAGCATCTGCAGCACAGAATGTAAGTACTTCTAAAGATGAAGATTCAATTGAACAAGTTAAATCTGAATCCAACAAGACTTCAAAAGAATATACAGGTACAGGCAAGCCGCAAGAAGTTGAATACGATGCATTGGTAGGTACTAAAATTCTTAACAAAACAGAACTCTATTCATACATTGAAACTCTTGTAAACTCAAGAGCTATGAGCAACGACAATGTTATTGCTGTATTGAAAGCATTAGTAGATACTTATGATAACATGGCAACTAAGACAATCAAGACAGAAGTAACAATGACAGAAGGAGTAACATTTGTATTCAAACCTGTAACACCTATGACTGAATACGTTATGTCTATCAGCGCTACTGTTGACAATGTAATCTATACTATTCCTAATGTAAAAGTAAAAGAAGCAGGTACTACTGATGCAGGTTTGGAAGTATTATCACACGGTCACGGTCACGGAGACAATGGCAATGCAGGTGGTGGTGCAGCTGGTAAATAATCAATCAGTTTAAACCAACACGTAGAATAATAATTCACCAAAAAATTATAGTAAAATGAAATATAAAGTATTAACTCTGTCGCTTCTGATGGCAGGTGCTTGTGCTACTACTCTTAAAGCACAAGACACCAACTATTATACTCCGAAATGGAGCGATAACATCTTCGTCAGTGTAGGTGGAGGTATCCACGCTATTGAAAACGATGGTTTCAATAAGCTGGCTCCTCACTTCAGCATCTCTTTGGGTAAGTTAATTACTCCCACATGGGGGATACGTGGTCAGGTAAATGGTATCACACAACACTTGTGTTTGGATAACAGTTACTACGAACACAACAAGAACTACGTAGGAGCTAACATTGACGCTATGGTAAACTTGTCAACTCTGTTTGCAGGTGCTAATCCTAGCCGTTTTTTTGAAGTATATGGTTTTGCTGGTCCTATGCTTTCCGTAGCTAAGTCACAGAACGTAAGAATCAAGGATGATGGAACAATGGTTCCCGAAGGTGAAAGCAAAGCAAGAGCACGTATTGGTGCATCCGCCGGTGTAGGCTTGAAGTTCAACATTAACAAATATTGGGCTATCGATGTTGAAGCTCGCGGCGCCATCGCTCCTTCTATCTTTGGTAATATCAGTAGCCACCGTAAAGCTGAAGGAACAGGTATGTTGACAGCTGGTGTCAGCTACATCTTTGGTGGCAAGAAGTTTGCTAAAGTTGAAGACCGTGTAGTAGAAAAAGAAGTGATCAAGGAAGTGATCCGCGAAGTTCCGAAAGAAGTAGTTAAGGAAGTGATTAAAGAAGTTCCTAGCGCTGCAGAAGTTGCTATCTTCTTCAAGATCGGTAAAGCAAAGATCAGTCCGGAAGGTATGGTTAATGTACAGTTAATGGCTAAAGCAATCAAAGCTAATCCTAACGCTAAGTACAAAATTGCAGGTTTCGCTGATAAAGCTACAGGATCTGCTTCATTCAACCAGACTTTGTCTGAAAAACGTGCTCAGGCTGTTTACGATGCATTGGTTGCAGAAGGCGTAAAAGAAAGCCAGCTTGAAAAAGTTGCTATGGGTGGAACAGATAACATGTTTGGTAAGAACTATTTGAACCGCGTAGTTATCTTGGAAGTAAAATAATCATTGATACCTGATAAAACTCTGATAGATTAAAGAAGGGAGTATCGTAACAAACGATGCTCCCTCTTTTTCTTCAACTGCTTTTTTGATCACATAAGCAGCAACAGCAAATAAATCATATAACAAGAATCTACAGATCTTGGCTATACAATTCTGGAAACTTGAGGTAGTATTTACCGAATCTTGTAACAAGATATCGGGCTATACAAGCAAAAAACTGATACATAAAAACAACAGGACGTATTTAGAAAAGAACAAGAGCTTTTTTAAATACATCCTGTTGTTTTTAAAAAAGCTCAAGACGATTTTAAAATATTCTATCGTATAGTGACACAGACTAATATATAAGCAACATTATACAAACAAAAGCATTTACTATCCTCAATAGACCAGCTTCACATTGTCAACCCAAAGTGTATTTCCAGGAGAACCGATAAAAGCCCCCCCATGACTGGACGAAAATTGCAGTATCATGTGCGTAGGATTTTCATTGGCCTCCGCCCATCCTATTTCTTTAATCAAGACACTTTCTCCCTTACTATTTCTAGTATAATCCCTCTCTCTCAACCCCATTGTTTCATGATTATAAGACGGATGCTTGGTTATATCACCATACAGCACTTCATAAGTAGCACCATTTACCCAACCATCCGAATCCTTATCATATTTCATCACCATAGTTCCTACCCTCTTCGCCGTAATATTTCCTTCAGCGTCCTCCATACGTTTTTGCAAAAAGAAAACAGTTATCGCACAATCCTGCCCTGCCACCTGACCTTTCTTGCTGAAACCTGTCAACCGGATACGATCTTTCTCACCAGACATCTTTACCTTATAATCATAACGGACAGCTTTGGGACGTTGAGTAAAAGGAACTCCCCAGTTCATGTTCTTCTCAGCATTCTTAGTTCCTGTTATAGGCTCCAGCATATCACCTAAATAAATGGATCCGGCTGCCAATACAGTAATATTCACCATCCCCAATACTTTGACGCTCTCTATATGCGTTTCCAGGCGAGCACAATATCCATTGTCCCGTTTGTCTCTATAAACAGAATTATTTGTTTTAACAATGCCCACTACCTTAGCCATCACATTAGAGGTTCCCCAAGGAGACCCTCCCATATTTTTATAAGGTTTGTTACCATCTATTTCCTTTGTAGGACCTATCTCATAAAGAAGTTTGGTATTGCCGCCTATAACACCGGACTCATGAACCTTACGGATTATCCACTGATCCATATCTCCGTATTTTATAGGCACCACCTTTTCCTGGGCAAAGCCATACAGCGGTGCTATAGCCAAAAGAGCAATGACCGATAATCTGCCATAATATTTCATACCCTTAGTTTTTATTGTTGTTTAGAACTGACAAAGCTATAAAAAAAAGCGGCAACTTCACAGTTGCCACTTTTAATAAAGAAAAATAGACTATATTTTCTTCTTAATTTACCAAAAAGAAGTCATTAATATACTCTATATAGTAACCATGCCTTCTGGAAATCGTCACGGTTAGGATATTTTGCCTTAAACTCCTCCTTTGCCTGAGTAGCCTGCGCACGGTCATCATATGAAGATGCTATAACGCGATACATATTTCTTTCAGCATTATAAACCACTTTGGCATTATAACCTTGACCATCCAAATATTGTTTCAAACCTTCTGCATTCGCTTTCACACCAAAGCTACCACATACTACGCTATATGCTTTTAAGCCGTCACCTGAAACCAATTCTACTTTCTCTTCGCGAACCGGACCGGCAACAGGAGCAGTTGTCACAGGGGCAGATACTACCGGAGCAGCTTCAACCGGAGTTGCTTCTACCTGATCAGCAGGAGCTTCAGCCAATTCCTGTTGTTTTGCTTTTTCATAAGCCTTCTTGTAAGCACTTTCGCTAGATTTACATGAGGAAAATGCCA
>OBYK01000907.1_pt1 | contig 11747 bp, 7 predicted proteins | sample 1476721 | NCBI WGS metagenome assembly OBYK01 (sample SAMEA2580191, study PRJEB22360) | human gut metagenome | biome: human gut; feature: human-associated habitat; material: faeces | place: Denmark | collected 2008/2010
ACTCACCCACCTCGCGGACCGGAACCATCCGGACCACTCGCTGAGCGGCAGCAAGAGATAAACTTACAGCACGATCGCGATCCGCGCAACCCGGGCCGCATGAACAACGCGTGAACCGTTGGAAATCCAACGTTCCATCGGCGTGTCGAAACTTGACAAATCAGAGCCTCTTGTTCTCCCAATCGCCCATTTCGACGCCACGCAGCCACGCAACACACGTGATCACTGGCAGTTGAACTGGTACAACGCCCAGCCCTTCGCATATGAAGCCATATTCGAATAATCCTGAACCTTGCGCATCGTGCCATCTTTGGCGTACTGGTCGATCAGCTTCTGATCGTGGAACGTGTCGTACTGCTGCTTGAACGTGAACATCTGCAGGCTCGGCGCCTGGCCGCCCATGCTCAGGAAGTATGCATCGCCATCCGCGCTCAGCGGGCAGACGGTATTCGTCAGCGCCTTGCCGTCGCCCGACGCGAACGCATTCTCCGTCTGTCCGAAAATCGCACCATTATTCTCGGCCTTCGCGTTGTAAATCGGGAACAGCATATCCGCGCCGTACATCGCCGTCGCATACATGGAACCGTTCAGCGGATCGGAAACCACCACCGAATCGGTACCAGTCTCCTTCACCACCTTCTTGAGAATCTTCTCCTTCGTGGCAGTGAGCTGCTCGTCCGGCCGCGCATCGTCAATCGTCATATTCGCATAGACGGCATCCGACAGGGCGGAACGAACAGTATTGCCGAATTGGCAGGAAATGGCGAGCGCCGCAAGCAGAACAATCGCAATGATTTTCGTGACGTTCGGCAGACGGCCGGCACGCAACAATACGACGGCGGCGAAGACGATCAGCGGCAGCACGCCGAACGGAATCATGGTAAGCGGTCGGGTTTCGGCGCGATACCAGGCGGCGGCCACGATGTTGGGGAACCAGCCAGTCAGCGCGGTCGAGCAGACGTAGACGAGACCGACCAGGAAGAAGGCCAGCAGAATGGCGATCGCGTCGCGGCGGAGTTGCGAGGCGTCGGAACGTGGAGTGCGGTAGCTGGCGGAAGTCTTGCGATTCCTACGATCGGCGGGCATAGCCGCAAAATCGGCAACCTGTTCGTGCGGTTGCGCTGCCGTGCTATCGGATGCACGGTCAATCGCAGAAGCGCCAGGCACAGTAGCGGAATCGGCGCGATTGGCGGCGAACCATTGCGGGCGGATGATGGCTGCGACGGTGACGGCAAACGCGATCAGCACGATTGCGGCCATGAACCAGCCTTGCACGCCGCCGATATTGTCGGTGACGTAGATTTTGAGCGCTTCGGGCACCGTGCGGTTCGGAACGAAGGTGTGGAACCAGCTGGCGGGATTGAAGTAGCGGTCCGATTTGTAGCTGGACATCATGTACACAAGGAACACGGCGGCGCCGAGAACCACTACGCCAGCAAGGCCTGCGATGGCTTTCCATGGCAGTCGCGTCAGCACGAAGGGGGCCATGAGCAGGAGCCAGGTGAATACGATGCGCGGATGGGCGAACATGCAGACGCCGGCAGTGACGAAGAACCATATGATCCATTTGACGAGGTGTTCTCGGGTGGCGAGCGCGTCGAGCAGGCGAAGTGTGGTGTACAGCCAGAACGGCAGAAGCGTGGTGGCCAGGCCGAAGGCGATCAGCGGACCGGAAGCCAGCATTTGAAAGGGGTGCGAGGCGGAAGCGACGGCAAGCGGGGGGATGATGAGCGCGAGTATCGCGGGGAATAGCGGAACTACGACAGACGCGACATTGCGGGCCGAGGACTTTCGCGCGTTCGCAAATCGGGGGAAGCATACGGACTGTGCCGAATGCGACAGACGACGCGTGAAATAGGAAGCGTACAGCTGAATCGCAATCGGCCAAACCAAGCCGGATGATGCCAGCCAGACCGTGTTAAACGCTGCATAAATCGACAGATTGACGCCGAACAAGCTGGCGAGCTTAATCAGGCCGGCTGCAAGCAGATGGAACAGCGGCGGATAGTATTCGTCGTTCGGCCACAGGTGGGTGGCCGCGCCGACGCCTTCGCCGAGGATCTTGCGGATGAAGTAATAGTGCGCGGGCGCGTCGATTTCGTGCAATGGGTTCGTCCAAGCGGCGGAACCGTGCGGAAACCAGGCCCATACGATTGCGGCGGCGAGCGCGACGCCGATGACGGAACAGACCGGCAGTGCGATGCGGGATAGGCGGGGAACGGCGGAATCGCAAGGCAAAGGAGAAGTATCGTTCGTCGTCTTGTTTGCTATCTTGTCCGTCGTTTTAGCCGTCGTTTCGTCTGTCGTCTTGCTTGCGGCGACTGCGCTGTCGGCTTCATCGACTGCGTCGCCGGCCGCTGTGGGAATCGTATTGTCTGTGCTGTGCTGCTTCATCGCCATCCATCGTAGCCGAAGCCGCGAAAGCAAGCCACAAATCGCAATCGCATCTGCATTTTGTAATCCAAAACTGGACCGTGCGGCAACAAAAGCTGGAAAGGCATCTAAAAACGGATGGAACATGCACGGGATGGGCGCAAGACGGACGCGGAACGCGGGAAGAATAGGCGGACGTAGAGCGGAGACGAGCGCGAGCAGGAACAAAATCGCCGCTTATCCAACCTTCGATTTTCAGGAAGTATTCAGACTTCACACAGAGGTATAACAGTGTTGCGCAAGAAAACAATCACGTTGGATGGGCAGGATGATTGCACGGGGCGCATTGCGCTGTGAGCGTACTCGCTGTCGTTGCTTGACTGTGTGCGTCCCGGCCAACGCTGGCGTCGGCATGCGTCGACGCGTAACTACAGAGAACTGGAGAAGTACCGCATGTTCGTTCTCAAGAACGCATGGGCTGCGCTCGGTCGCGTCAAATGGCGTACCGCGCTGACGGCTTTGCTTGCACTGCTGGTGTCGTTCTCAGCCGCCGTGGATCTGGCGGTGCTGAGAGCCGACGACAAGGCGAATAACGAAACATACCAATCGCAGAAAGCTTCGGCGGTAATTCGGCCGAGCGCGAAAGTCACTGCGAAACGCGACGGCGCGGACTCCAATTACACCGCCAATTACATGACGTGGGACATGTACACCAAGTACGCGGAAGCGGTGCAGAAGAACAACTTGACGTTCGAATACACGCTCGCCACGTCGGTGCCGGTGCGCGCCAGCAAGTCGCTGCAGGCGATCGCGGCGAAAAGCGACACGAGCGAGGACAAGACCGGCGGCAACCTGACGTTGCAAGCCTTCTACACGAACGATGCGGCGAAAATCAACGACTACGGCACGTTCAAAGTGGTCAAGGGCAAGCAGCTGAACTACAAGACGGCCAACGACGGCGTGCTGGTCTCTCAGGCAGTGGCCAAGAAGAACAATCTCAAAGTGGGCGACAAGGTGACCGTCGGCAATCCGACGAAGGCTTCCGAAACCTACAAATTCACCGTGCGCGGCATCTACGAGTACACCGGCGAGGCGCCGGCCGGATACGGTTCCGACGCGAAATACGCGAAAGACAACCGCGAGAACGTGGTGTACACGTCGTACATCAACTTCGCGCAAAGCGGTCTGGATGTGGCCGGCACCAAGGGCTGGGCCATCCCGAACCTCAACATCATCTTCACGCTGACCGATCCGGCCACATACAACAAGTTCGTGCGACTGGTGACAAAGGCCAAGCTGGACACGTCAAAGTTCACAATCTCATCGCCGTCGCTTGATGCGTACAAGAAGCGCATCGCACCGCTGGACGCCGCCGCCAAGGCCGCGCGCACGGCGTTGTTGGCGACCCTGATCGTCGGCGGGCTCGCGCTGCTGGCATTGGTGCTGTGGGCCGCGATCGGTGGACGCCGTGACGAAATCGGCATGGCGATGGTTTCCGGCGTCACCAAGGGACGTTTGGGATGGCAATTCATGCTGGAAACGTTCATGATGACCGTTCCAGGCTGGGCAATCGGATTGATTGCCGGCGCGCTGCTGGCCAAGCCGCTTGGCACCGCATGGGCCGGTGGACAGGCTGTGGCCATCACATCCGCATCCGTGTGGAACATGATCTGGTACGGGCTGGGCGCCTGCCTGGTTCTGGGCATCATCGCGTTCATGCGCGTGGGATTCTTCGATTTGGGTCAGCTGTTCGCAGGCCGTTCTGACGATTCGAACGAATCTGCCGAAGCGAAGAACGCAGACGAGCCGGAGGAAACAGTCGAGTCGACGGAACGTACGGAGGTGAACGCATGAGCGAGAAAGACGTGAAAGACAACGAAACCGAAGCATTGAACAACGCTGCTGCGGAAAACGCGGACATCGAGGCGGGCGAAACCGATATGGCCACGTCGATCGAATCGGTCGATTTCGCGGTGGTGTATGACGATGGAGGCGATTCCATCGCAACCGAATCGGCAGAAAACGCGGAAAATACGGAAGGCATCGCCACGGAAGACAGCGTTGCCAGCGACAACGCGAATCGCGTGAACGAAACGCTCGCATTGGGCGCGACCGACGACGAACAGTCGCTCGACCAGCACGAAACCGTACAGGCGGACTCCGCAACCAGCGTGTCATCGCAAATCGACCGCGAAATCAAACATCATCGCAAGAAGGACGCATTCTTCTTCAAGGCGAACCCGACATTCGCGCTCAACCATGTGACGGTGCACAACCGCAAAACCGGACGTGACGTGCTCGACGACGTTTCCCTGGCGTTCCATGCCGGCGCGACCCACGCGGTGCTGGTGGATGCCGAAGATGTCGAACAGCATCAGGCGCTGGTGGCCACCATGGTCGGCATGATGCGGACGACCAGCGGCAACGTGATGCACAAAAGCACGAACCTCGCCGACGCGACACCGGTCGACGTGCTTGGACACCGCATCGGTTTCATTCCGCAGCGGTTCGCCGTGCGCGGCGACCTTGATGCGGAAGGCAACGTGCTGTACGCCATGGACGCGTCGAACCGCAATTTCCTGCAGCCCAAGCCGGTGATTGCGCGCGAGCTGCTCAAGCGCGTGGGATTCGAGGAAGTGACTTCCGGTCTGCCGGTGGGCAAGATGAGTGCGTTGGACCAGCGTCGTGTGGCCATCGCGCGTGCGCTGAGTTGCGAGGCGGAGGTGATTATTGCCGACGAGCCGACCGCTGGATTGAACCGTGACGACGCCGCCGTGGTGCTGGGGCTGCTGAAGAAGGCCAAGCGCGATGAGGATCGTAAGCGTGCGATTATTGTGGTGACCGATAATCCGGAGGTCGCCGATCAGATGGAACATTGCGCGGAGCTTGAGTAGCGAGCGGCGTTCTGCGAAGCAGAAAGCCTTGCGGACTGGTGTTGCATGCCAGTCCGCAAGGCTTTTTTCGTGCTGGTCCTGGTTCGTGCCGATTCGCGCTGGTTCGCGGTGACACACCGCTAAAAACATGTCATATGCGCTATGTGTGGCAGACTCTTTCATCTTTGGAATCTCAAACCGCTATGTGTGGCAGGTTGTTTGACGCATCGTGAGTTAGAGAGGCGGTTTTATGCCCCCTAATGTATGGCGGGAAAAGAGAAGTGCCACAGATAGCGGTTTTCAGTGCGCAAAACTCGGGCGGCGGCCAGGCTTCGAGGAATTTTCGGGTGTATCTCGCTTATGAATGGCGGATTTTTCCGCTCGACGCGTGCTATCTCGCTTATAGATGGCGGATGGTTTTGCCGCATGAGACTTAGAGGGGATTGAACTTACCCCCTAACACCTAGTCTTCCTGAGACACCCGCCATTCATAAGCGAGATAGCATCCGGCAGACACCGAAATCCGCCATTCATAAGCGAGATAAGTAGGTTCGCTACTCAGCGATGCGCATGTGATACTGCTCGGCGAGCAGTTTGACGTCGAGGACGCCGTAACGTTCCAGAAGGCGCAGCCATTCGCGCTTGTTGCTTTCGCCGAAACGGGCGGCCTTGCGCGTGTAGGCTTCGGCGGTCAGGAACTTCGGCGGAATCGACTTGCTGTTGTACTTGTCCGCCACCATGACGACCTCCTGCTCGAGGTTCATTGGCACGTAGTCGGCCGGGGGCAACGGCAATCCCTGCGATTCCACGGTTTCGCGGGTGAGGCCCACACCTGTGTGGTTGCGTGCGAACTGGGCGATCGATTCGTCAACGTCCTCGTTCAGCAAGTATTCGTAGCCTTTGAGCCCGTGCTGAACATAGTGCGGACCGTCGAATTTGAGCGGTTCGCCGTCGGAACCGTCCTGCTTGAGCAGGAAATACGTGCCGATGTCGTGCAGCAAACCGCCAATGACCACCAGATGCTCGTCGATGAGCCGCGGCGGAACAGTACCTCCGGTCAGCCCTTCCGTGGACGGCACCGCAGGCATGTGCAACATGCCGAGCGATTCCTCGCCGGTATTGTCTTTCGTCAGTTCCAGCCCGAAGTCGCCGGTCTTTTCGGGAGCGTCCGTCGGCAGGGTGCAGCGGCGGGTGAACAGCGCGTTCTGCCGGCGGGCCATGCGGCGGGCGATGTCGGCCACGACCACGCAATGGCCGTGGATAAGGTCGTATGCGGCTTGCGATTGCGCAATTTTGCGATGTAGCTCATCCACTTGCGCAAGAGTGGGGATATAGCCGGTCGTCGGCTTGTTCGATTCGGTTGTTTCGTTCGATTCGTTCGTCATACGCCCATCTTAGGCACGTTCCATCACGCCCAGCATACGGTTCCTGACGCAGTTTCCAGAACGGTTCCCAACAGCCGAAGGGATTCATACACCACGCCAGATAAATCCCGGAACGGACACGGATTCAACGGTTTCCCCGTCTTGTCAACGATGTTCCAAGGAATGCCGCCTTAAAACGAGCATTCATCAGCTGCCCGCAGCGGACGACACGATACGCGGGGACGTTATGTGCGGAAAATCAGATGGAACGGACGCGGAATTCGCCGGTGCGGTTGGAAGCCACAATCATCTGGTCGTTTTCGAGGCGGGTCCAGCCGTCTTCGGCACGCTGGTCGAAGCCGGAGCTGGCCACGACCACGCCCTTCGGCTGGGCATCGTCGTTTCCACCGAGCGCACGGTAGCGCAGCACGCGGTAGTCGCGCGCCTGCTCGCCACGACCGTACTGGTCGTAGATTTCGACGATGCGCTTGGAAGTGACCTCACGGCCGGCCGCGCACAGGGCGATGAACTGGTCCTGGCTTTGGATCATGCAGTTGTAGCTGGACTTCGGATAGCTTTTGCGCAGTTCGCGCACGGCCTGCGCCACCGCCTCGTCGAGTGCGAAGCCAAAGCCGATGTATTGCAGGATGACGGCGAAGAAAATGGCGGAATCGGAACGGCCGCCAGGGGACTGCACGGATGCTCGGATCGACCGGGAACGCGCGGTTCGTAATGATGTTGCGGCCCTGGTCGTCAGAAATGTCGCCATTGTGGATGAAGCTCAGGCCGTTCGCATAGAAGGGCTGCTGGTTCTCAAGAATCAGCGGCAGGTTGGAGCTGGCCAGGCGCAGGTGCCACAGGCCGCCGCGCGCCGGAGTGTTGGCGAGCTCGTCGAAAATCGGATCATGACGGGCGGCGATGGTGTTTTTGTAGATCGCGGTGCCGGTTTCCGGAGTCGGCGCACCGCCGTCGCGACGGTATGGCGATTCGTCTGGCACGGTGATCAGCGCGGCGCCCCAGCCGTCGTTGTGGATCTCGCTCAGATTTCGGAAATCGCGCACGTTCTGCATGCCGAGCACGCCATTGAGGTTGGTGTTGCTGCCTGCCGTCGCGAATCCAAGTAATCTGCACATGGTTGATTACTTTAGCGACGGCAGGTTTCGACGCGCGCGTGCCGTTATCGGAGTTGGTTATAGCCTGCGATTCAGCCGCCGATTCATACGCATCGCACGTCGCAAAACGCACGTCACGAACGTAAGTTGTCCCGCAAACGAGCAGGAGGACCGACATATCCTGTTGCAGACCGTAAAAACTCGGCCTGAGCGGCCCGGAGCGTGTCGGTAATAGGATATGCCGGTCCTCCTGCGGACTTGGCGGTATTCAGCAAAAGGAAAAGGGCTGGGGGCATCTTGTTCGTGACACACTCAAGGCCGTTCGGCCAAGCCTACGGTCACAAACGAAATGTCCCAGCCCTCCTTGCGTAGATAAGCCGTGCTCGCAGAGCGGATTCACACGCGCTTCAGACGCGGCGGACGCTCGGTGGCGAGGAACAGCGGCTGAATCTCAATCAGCGGATTGTAGGGAGCGAGTCCGAACCATTTGACCGGAGAGCCGGCCAAATGACGAATCGCGTACTTGATCTGCAGTGAGATCGCGCCCTTCTGGGACACCTTCGACTCGGGCATCAACGCCTTGTGAATCAGCACGTAGCGGATAGGTCCGATGTTCGGATCGGCATCCAGCTTCGGGTAGCGGGTGGTCTGCTTGGGCAGATCGCCGGACTTCGACAGATCGTTCATGATCTGGTGGATGTATGCAGGAATCGACTGCGACACCTTGAAGCCCAAGCGAATACGCACGCGGAACAGGAAGTCCGTGCCGAAATTCTCCACCGAATACTCGCGCGTGAACGGGTTGTCGGACGTTTCCACCGACACCGCCCACCATGCGCGGGCGCGCTTCGGATGGTCCGCGAAAATCGAGAAGAAGATGTCGGTATCGACACGCTTCATTTCCGGATCGGACGTCAGATAGACGATGTTGTCCGTGAAATACGGAATCGAATCGTCCTCATGAAGCTGCTTCAGAACCGGCACGCAATCGGCGGGCTGCATATGCCGGCGTTGCGCGCGTTCCAGCTTCGTGCCTTCGTTCCACGTGTACATAATCAGCAGAATCGCCAATGTCAGCAGCATGGTGAACCAGCCACCGTGCAGGAACTTCGCCATCGAAGCGAAGAAGAACAGGAACTGGATGGCCAGGAACACCACTGTGAACACGACCGCGCCGACGCGCTTGCCATCGTGCCAAATGTAGACGGCCAGCAGAATCGTCGTGGTGATCATCGTGACGGTCAATGCCAGGCCGTACGCGGCGGAAATATGCTCCGAATCGCGGAACATCGCCAAAACCAGCAGGGTGGAGACGCACAGCACGGCGTTGACCACCGGAATGTACAGCTGGCCGCGGGTACGAGCCGGATAGCGCACCTGCAGGTGGGGCATCCAGTTGAGTCGCGTCGCTTCGGAAACCATGGTGTAGGCGCCGGTGATCAACGCCTGCGAAGCGATCACGCCGGCGCACACGGACAGCAGCACCGCCACGTAGCGTACGGACGGGGTCATCATTTCGAAGAACGGATTGAGGCCGTGCATGTGGTTGTACGCGGTGTCGTCCCAATGGTTGAGCATCCACGCGCCCTGGCCGAAATAGCAGAGCACAAGGGCGATCTTGATGAACGGCCACGTGAAGTAGATGTTGCCGCGGCCGACGTGGCCCATGTCGGAATACAGCGCTTCGGCGCCGGTGGTGGACAGGAACACGGTGCCCATGACGGCGAGGCCTGCCGCATTGTGGTGGCTGAAGAGGAACTCCACGCCGTACACCGGATTCAGCGCTTCAAGCACGCTCCAATCGGAGCTCAGGTTCACCAAGCCGACGACGGCGAGGAACGAGAACCAGATCATGACCACCGTGCCGAACGTGCGGCCGATGCGTTCGGTACCGCGCGACTGCACTGCGAACAGGCAGACGATGATCACAATGGTGATCATCAGCGTCAGTTCTTTGTTTTCGCTCATGATCGGTTCCAGCAGCGGCAGTGTTTCCAAGCCTTCCACTGCCGAGCTGATCGAGACGGCCGGCGTAAGCACGGAATCGGCGAGGAACGCGGCGCCGCCCAGCATGGCGGGAATCGCAAGCCATGCCCCATATTTGCGGATCAGCGAATACAGTGCGAAGATGCCGCCTTCGCCGTTGTTGTCGATGCGCATGGCGATGAACACGTATTTGACGGTGGTGATCAGCGTGATCGACCAGAAGACCAGCGACAGGATGCCCAGCACCGCGGCGCGATCCGTATGCGCCAAACCGCCTTGGCCGTTGAGGAACGTCTGCATGGTGTACAGCGGCGAGGTACCGATGTCGCCGTATACCACGCCAAGCGCCACGATGGCCATGGCCGGCGTGATTTTGTCCGGGCCGGACTGGAGACGGCTCCACCAGCGGCCGATGCGGCCCTTGCTGGCGGCCTCGTCAAGTTTCGCGGCTTCCTGCTGCTGCGCCTCGTGCTCCTTGATGAGCGTCTGGCGCTCCTCCTTGGTCAGGACCTTGTGCGAGACCTTTGGCGCCTGCGTGTACGTCGCTGCGTGAAGCAGCGGCTGTTCTTCTTCGTTCGGCTCGTTAGCCATAACGCTTCCTCCAAGTGGCGGGCCTTCCAACCCGCTCCCCAAAATAAAACGCAAGGTGTGACACTAGGAGCTTGGCAAACCATTGTCAAATCTTCACACGTGATCCGGCACGTCACGCATGAAATTCACATATGCTTGATCGTTTGTATTTTGCTTATTTTCTGGCGATTACGCAACTGTTACGTTGAGGCCCATGCGACCGTCACGGAACCGCCACGGGATTACCGCGAAATCGCCATTCTTTTTAGATGCCGTACACTTCGCGCGTCGTTTCACGCGTGGCTTTGGCGATTTCAGCCAACGGTCTGTCAAGATAGTCGGCGAGCGCCTGCAGGGTGTACGGGATCATATACGGCGCGTTGGTGCGGCCGCGGTAGGGCATCGGACTTAAGTAGGGGGCATCGGTTTCGACCATGACGTGGCTCATGCCGACGAGTTTCGCCGATTCGCGGATTCCGTCGTTGCCTTTGTAGCTGGATGTGCCGGAAAGGCTGAGATACCAACCGTTTTCGCGGGCGATTTCGCCCATTTCGGCGTCGCCGGAGTAGCTGTGGAACACGGTACGTTCGGGGGCTCCGTCGGCGAGCAACGTTTCGATGACTTCCTTGTGCGAGTCGCGGTCATGGATTTGCATGGGCAGGTTGAGTTCCTTGGCGAGCGCGACGTGGGCGCGGAACGCCTCGCGTTGCAGTTCCTTGGCGCCTTCGCCGGTGCGGAACAGGTCCATGCCGGTTTCTCCGATGGCGACGACCTGGTTGGGGTAGGTGGTGGCGAGGCGGTGCACTTCGGCCATGGCTTCGTCGAAGGGGATGTCGTGCCAGGGCTTGTATTTGATGGGCAGGCCGTCGGGGCCGGGTGCGCCGCGGTGGCCGTGCAGCACGGCTTCGTTGGGGTGTATGGCGATTGCGGCGTGCACGGTTCCGGGATGCTCGCGGGCCATGTCGATGGCGGTCATGAGGTTGGGCAGCTCGCAACCGCAGTCGATTACGCCTTCGACGCCGACTTTCTGGGCTTGTTCCAGCAGTTCGTCGACGCTGTAGACGGGTACTTCGCCTTGGCCTTTTTCCATGGCTTCGTGACTCATGGCTTGGGAGAAGGGCACGACGGATGCGACGTGGGTGTGGTTGTCGATGACGTGCGCGTCTTCGGGCAGCGGCTGTGGGGCCGGGGCCCAATTGCGATTGCGGTGGTGCTTGCTCATGTTTTCCAGATTAGTCCCGATTGGCCCTGCACTGCGGGCGAACTCTCGTTCGAGGGTTCAAACGAGGGTCCGCCCGTTTCGCGGCATACACGTCACTTAATCGTGATGGTGGTGAACGACCATGCCGATGCCGTGTAGTCGCCGTCTGTCAGATCAATCGCGGTCTGCCGCGGCCTGGTCGGTGATTCCTCACCGACCTGTCCCGCATACGGATTGTCTCCGGCTAGGACGGTGGCCGTGGCGGATG
>OBYK01000913.1_pt1 | contig 11675 bp, 9 predicted proteins | sample 1476721 | NCBI WGS metagenome assembly OBYK01 (sample SAMEA2580191, study PRJEB22360) | human gut metagenome | biome: human gut; feature: human-associated habitat; material: faeces | place: Denmark | collected 2008/2010
CACCGAGCTACGGCTGCCGCTTCGGCTTGATAGATCGCCTGAAGCCCAGACGAGTCTTCCTTTGTGATGCCGGAATCTCGCAGCTCCTTGCCGACGATTCGGCCAACCTCCGCCAACTCGTGGCGGAACGTCGAATGAGCCGCTTGCTTGACTGAAAAAAGCTGAATCGAGTCCGACCTAAGGGCTTTGAAGGCGGCCCGCGCACTGAGCGCTGCCGCCTTTGTGGTCAATCTTCGCCGAGGCGCTTGCAGTCGGCGACGGGTCAGCCGCAGGCGGGACACGCTTCAATCAGTCAGGGAGCGACGCATCCCTCGGTAGGCTTAGGGCAATGAATAAGCGCGCGACTCAGGTTTCGGGCGTTGCGCCGCACTCTAAGTCCAAATACTGCAGACACCGTCTGCCGCTTCAAATTCCGCTCCCGAGGAATCCCTTATGCAGCTCACAATCCCTCATACCATTGTCCTCATCTCCCGCCCCGTCCCGCAGGCCGCACCGGCCAATGAAATAAACGCACAGACGCTTGCGGCTCATTTCTTTGGCGATATCCAAAGGAAAATCGTGAGGCTTGAGGGCGACCTCGGTCTTCGCCTTTTAAAAATCCTCGACTTTAAAGGCGAGGATGCCATTCACAAACGTTTTCGCTTTGCCGCTGCTTCAAGCGAAAATCCCGGTCTGCGCCGTCGGGCGGCCTTTGCCGGCTCCCTTACGCCCGCGATTTGGGCGAGTCTTGCTCAAGATATTGACTACCGCACTCGTTTTGCTGTTCTTCACGATCCTCGAGCCGTGAAAGTCCTTTCCAACTGGTCACTCGCCGCAGCTGTCAAAGGCGATATCACTGCTGCGCAGATGCTGCTGAAAAGTCTTGCGGCGAACGGCTGCGAGCCTCGGCACATGGAAAAGCTCATGACTGAAGTGGATCTCTCGGGCAACAAGACCTTTCGTCTCCAGCTCAAACGCCTGCTCTCTAAAGGTCTCTGGGGCAGCAGCTCCTTTACGCTCGACGATGACGTTGAGCGTGATCTTGCGCTCGAAGCGGCTTTTGCTCAAGCATCCAACGCCTTGACAGCAGGCAAAGACCCCCATCCGATCAAAACCAAGGGCGAGGCGGCAAACCAGAAAAACGAGACAAATGAAACAAACGAGACAAAGGAAAGGCTGCTCTCGCCGATTGCTTTCGGTCTCATTGACCGCATGGCATTTCTGACGAGCTTCTTCCAAAACGGAGAGCTGACGGAGACTCTTCAGAAAATGCTCCTCGACGCAGCCGTACTGCCCCTCACCTGCTCTGAAATCGCCGCACTGATACGAGTACTGCCTAAAGACACTCACTTTGATCCGATACTCAACAGCGCTGCCGAGCTTCAGGATTCGGAAATCAACATTGCGCTCTCTGAGCGTCCCCGCCTGCCCAGACTTGCGCTGAAGTATCTGTGCGACGACTGGAGCTATGCCGTGCGGCGCAACCGGCTGGCCAATCCGCAAATGCTTAGAAACGTGGAGCCCATCGATATTAAAAGACAGCTCGATCAAGACCCCACGCTCATCGATGATGCGGTCGAATTCGAGATTGAAGCCGTCGTGTCTGCCGCTCCTCACCTAGTCTCCAGATCCTTTTTCTAGCGGGATACGGGAAAAAATCCAAGCCAATTCCGAATGCATGCTGTGCGCCTGCCCATCCTGAGAAACTGCAGGATTTCAAGGCTTCACGGCACCGAGCAATATGGAATAACCGTTTGCTCACATTTGCGCCTCAGCGCATCGGCTATACTTGCCCGCTATTGCAAAATCGGGTGCGGCCGGCATGCCGCCGCACCCGGCACCTGCTCCCCGCCTTCGCCGATGTCCGCTGCTCGAAAGTGCGCAGACTCTTCACGGCCCAAACGGCCGTGAAATCCTGATAGCCGTGAAGTCCGGGAGCATGAACCCAACTACATCCGGGAGCTGCACCTTCAGGAGCAATGCGGTGCGCCTCCCTTCAAGGAAAGAACGGACGATGGCCCAATTCAACACGGTGCAGGAAGCTCTTGAAGATCTCAAGAACGGCAAGATCATTCTCGTCACCGACGACCCGGATCGCGAGAACGAAGGCGACTTCATCTGCGCGGCGGAATTCGCCACCCCTGAAAATGTCAACTTCATGGCAACGCACGGCAAAGGGCTCATCTGCATGCCCATGTCGGCTGAATATGCCAAGAAACTCGACCTGCACCAGATGGTCGAGAACAATACAGACAATCATTCGACTGCGTTCACGGTCTCCATTGACCATATCGACACGACGACCGGGATTTCTGCCTACGAGCGCTCTGTGACCGCGATGAAGTGCGTGGCCGACGACGCTCGTCCCGAAGACTTCCGTCGTCCCGGTCATATGTTCCCGCTGCTCGCGAAGAAAAACGGCGTGCTTGAGCGCAACGGCCACACCGAAGCAACGGTGGATCTCTGCCGCCTTGCCGGCCTCAAGGAAGTGGGGCTGTGCTGCGAAATCATGCGAGACGACGGCACGATGATGCGCACGCCCGAATTGATTGAGCTTGCTAAGCAATACAACCTGAAGTTCATTACCATCAAGGATCTTCAGGCCTACCGCAAAATTTACGAGAAGCTCGTCGACCGCGTGGCCGTCGTGAAGATGCCGACGAAGTACGGTGAATTCCGCGCCTACGGCTACGTGAACCGCTTGAACGGCGAGCACCACGTTGCGCTCGTCAAGGGCGAGATCGGCGACGGCAAGGATCTTCTCGTCCGCGTGCATTCCGAATGCTTGACGGGCGACTGCTTTGGGTCGCTGCGCTGCGACTGTGGTCAGCAGTTCGCCGCCGCAATGACGCAGATTGAGAAGGAAGGCCGGGGCATCCTGCTCTATATGCGTCAGGAAGGCCGCGGCATCGGTCTCATCAATAAGCTGCGTGCCTACGAGCTGCAGGAAAAGGGGCTCGATACGCTCGAAGCGAACCTCGCGCTCGGCTTTAAGGGCGACGAACGAGAGTACTTTACCGGCGCGCAGATTCTTCGTGACTTGGGCGTCAAGAGCATGCGTCTCCTGACGAACAATCCCGACAAGGTCTATCAGCTCGAAGAATTCGGCATCGTCATTACTGAGCGTGTGTCCATCCAGATGGACGCCACTGCCTACGACCTCTTCTATCTGAAGACCAAAGCCGACCGCATGGGTCACCTTTTCAAGTATTGATCCCAAACTGCCTCTAGGGTCCGCCTTCCCGGAAAATCGCGAGGACAGGGGCAAACCCAACAGGTTAAAGAGATCTCGGATTTTCTTCGGGATCTCTTTTGTTTTACGAGCGTTGCAGTCTGTCAGTTTATTAGCAGCTGCACGAAGGCCTTCGTCAAGGAATGGTTGGGAAAACGGTTCGCAGCCGTTTCGCTGCGCCGACATGCCATACGGGTCATCATGCAAAGTGACTGAGCTAACAGCTTGTTTATAGAGCGGCACGCAACTGCCGCCGCAGCGGCATTGCGCATCTCGTGCTGCGGCTCCTTTTGACCTGGTTCCGATGCAGTTCTCTGAGCTGCTCCCGATCTACTTTTTTCCTTGGCTGAGACGGTCGATCATTCCATCGAGAGGCTATAGAAAGACTCGTTTCAGCTCAGCCCGCAGACAGCCCTCCTGATCTTTGTTGTGAATGGGCTGCCCCCGCCTGCGCTGTCTTCCTGCCGCATATCAGTCGTGGTGCACGCTGCCGCTTCTAGACGGTCATTGGTAAAAGCAGGGCCGTCACGGGAGATGCGGGGTTGATCAAAGAGCCGCCAAATAGAGTCATCGGCTTGGGTTACGCCTTGGACGAATTTTTAATCGATCCCGGCCGCGAAGGGCTGCAGCTGAGCTGTGCGCCCAAATACCTCTTTGCGCCTTGCAAGCTTTTCCTCCAGAAGCGCAGTTTGCCCAGCATCACCATCAGAATCGACGCAGCTTCACCAACATACAGATTACACGGCAAAGACCACAAAAGAAGCGGCCAAGCCAATCACCCAATTGGGAGCAGAAGCTTGCTCACACTTAAATGGCCGTCAGAAAACACTTTCTCGGCACTCGCTATCAAAGAACAAAATTGATCGGCACCGATACAGGCCGAATCTCTTTTCAAAGAATGGCAATGGTTGCTTGAGCCGCTGATGAAGCTCAATTCAGGTCTGAAAAAAGACTGGCAGAGAAGGCAACGCTCGATAGCTGAGCAAAAACAGATACACTGTTTTTAACTCGTGATGCCGTTTTACACGAGATCTTAAAAGCATCGGATTCGTCTTTAGATAACGATAATTGATGATGACGTGCGTAAACCTATTGCAGACATTTTGTTTAAATATAAACACATTTCGGCGGATCCGAATAAAGTTGATCACCGCTTTCGTTTCAGCCTTTTGTCAGCGGATATTTTTTATTATCCACGGTTGCTCTGCAAACAAAAAAAGAGCTACATAGTTTGATAGGTAGTTCCACCAAATATCTTCTGTTGACAATACGAACGCTTAAATTACGACTTAGGATTGGAAATAATATCTTGTAATATATTCACATTATTTTTGAATATTTCTCAGGTAAAACAAAATGTTACTCCCAGAATCCCACTCAAGTGATTATTCCGTCGCACTTCCTTCTTTAGCAAAATTAACGCTTTGCGCCGCCGCCATTCAATCGGCCTGCTTTTCTTTTCCAGCTTTAGCAGCCGACAATCCCGTCGTCGAGAAAACGGCTTATTCCGACATCATTTCTCCAGATCCTTCCAATCCATCCAATTGGGTCGTTAACAGAGGAACCGATGATCCTGCGAAAGGTCCTGCTTCCATTTCTTGGCGTCATGGTGCCGCCACCTCAACTCTCACCATCGGTGCATCTTCCGGCCAAACGGTCAAAATTCTAGGCGGCGAACCATTAGCAGCAGTTCTCTATTACAGGGCAAATGGTGCCAATTTCACCAATAAAAAAACGGGAGAATTATTCCAAGCCACAAAGCGCAATGGCTTCGGCTTTCTCGCCCGCGAGGGGAAAATGGGCAGCTTCATCAACAACGGCACGATTGAAGGCGGCTTCACAGGGGTGCGTTTCGATCAGACAGCGATAACCACAATTGTCAATAACGGCACGATCATAGGTTCCATCAAAGGCGGTAATGCAGACCGAACATGGCGCAGTGCCGGTATGGAGATCATGGCGCAAAACATCGGTTCTTTGGAAAACAGCGGTAGGATTCAAGGAAACACCGGCCTGTATTTGGAAGATGTTTGGATGAAAGAGATTGTGAATAAGAGCGGCGGCGTTATTGCCGGTACGGGAGCCCTTAGTTACGATAAAGTGTGGAATAACAAGCCGGGAGCCGCTAACGCCTCTCCCGGGGCGGGCATTTCATTCGGCTACAACAAGGTTGAGACCATCCGTTTGGAGTCCGGCAGTAAGACCACCAGCCAAAACGCGGCCGGTTTATTCGTTGGCACCCAAGGCAATTTGAGTACTTTGGAATTACAGCAAGATGCTGAACTCTCCGGCAATTGGGGCGTGGAGGTCTATCAAGGCAAAATAACAACCGCCAAAATCGACGGTTTGTTAAAAAGCACGGGCGGCTCCGCGTTTTATAACCACGGCACCGTGCAGGATCTGAAAATTACCGATAACGCGACTATCGAAAGCACGGTCGGCATCAGCAACACGGGCAAATTCTCCACGATCGACATTGCCAACGCCGCCACGCTCAACGTCGATTCTGCGGTCGTCGCTAATTCCGGCGTCATCGGTACAGCAGACGACCAAGTGGCTCTGCATATCGGTGCGGACGCCACCCAAGCTAAGGAAGCGCTGAACAATACCGGCGCTATTACTGGCGCGGTCGCCGTTGAAAACGGCGGCACACTGACCAACACGGCCACCGGCATCATCAGCGGCCCCATCATCGCCGGCAGCGGTACGAATACGGGCGCTTCTAACCTATTGGCCGTCGACAACCGCGGCAAGGTCAACACGAGCGGACAAGCAGCTGACATTCACATTGAAAACGGCGGACAGGTTAAGGTACTCAATTGGGGCGTAGGCGTCACAGGCAACCGGGTGGGCGACGGGCAAGGAATTAAAGTTTCCGGAGACAATCTGAACGCCCGGTCAATTAGCGTGGAAAAAGTTCAAATTTCTTCCATCACTGGTTACCAATCCGGAGATATCGACTTCAACAACGCAGTACAAAACGCTTCCGGCCAAGCCTTATTGGGTGTCACCGGAAAACCCACGCAAGACGTTGAGTTCGATGAAACACTCAAGCAGCAATACGGCTTGGACGGTTATTACGACCAAGGCAGCGGCTACTTCACACTGTGGGTGAACGCCGTCAAGGGTGTTGGTGCGCAGTTAGCCGAAACGCTGGCCAACCGCTTGAACCGCCGCGCCATGTTCGTAGAGGCGGCTACTGCCGACGTGTCCCAAACCGGCTATACGCACCGCATGCAGGACAATCAGGAATGGCTCACATTCGTCAAACCCTACACGTCCTACGACAAATTCGACCTCTCGGCTGGCGGCACAGTTAAAGGCCACACCACAGGCATCCTGCTCGGCATCAGCAACATGTACCGAAACGAGCACCTCTTCACCCTGTATCTTGGCTACGAAACCACGGACGACAGTGCGGACTCTCTCGACTTTGACATGAACACGGTCTACGGCGGCGCGAAGTTCGCCCGCGTCTTCTGCACGGCAGGGAACGCGGCGTACTACGGCAAAGCCGAGGCCATGTTGGCTCATACTTCTACAGACGTCACCCGCAGCATCGGCGGACAACAATTCACGGGATCTGCCGACACGCTTTCCTATGGCGGTGCCGTGCATATCGGCATGAACTACTCGTTGGGGAAAAGCAGTGTCTTCACTCCTGAATTCGGTGTTGGGTACTCCGGTGGCCGTATGGGTGATTTCGACATCAACGGCAATATCGCCGCCGTGAGTTATGAACACTATGACTCCCACACCTCCAACATCGGTTACGGCGATCTGTCGCTCAAATGGTTCCAAAAGTGGGGCACAATCGTAAACACACTGTTGGGCGGCGGCACGCGCGTAAATTTCAACCGTGATATGGACGTCTCGTCCAACATCTCTGGTGTCCAGGGCTCGAGCACGGTTAAATTACCTCGTTCCTACCAATGGGTGAACGCTTCTCTCATCTTGGATGTCAACAGCAACCTCGACCTGTCCTTTGGGTATGTGGGTATTTTGGATACCAACGGTTCGTCCCACAACATGACGGCGAAACTTACTTACACGTTCTAATTCGCCTTTCATCTGTACTGATAACACGGGCATCCTGAAGCCCTCCGCGTGGTGCTCCCCATCCCGGAAAAAACGCGAGGGCAAGGGCAGACACAACCGGGTAAAGAGATCTCGGATTTTCCTCGGGATCTCTTTTGTTTTCCAAGCGTTGCGGTCTGTCAGTTTATTAGCAGCTGCATGAAGGCCTTCGTCAAAGAATTGTTGGGCAAACGGTTCGTCACCTTATCGCTGCGCCGACATGCCATACGCATCATCCAGGCGCAGTGACTGCGGCTAATACCTGCAAAAACAGCTTGCTCATACAGCGGCCAGCACCGCCGCATCGGCATTGCACATCCAATGCTGCGGCTCCTTTTTGATCAGGTACCGATGTAATTCTCTCAGCTGCTCCGAATCCACTTTTTCCCTTGGCTGAGACGATCAATCGCTTTGTTTTGCCGCAGAGCAAAATTCGCTTGACCATTGCACCAGCGGCATACGACTGCGCCCTTAAGATCGTATGATCAATATCGTATTTCTAAATGGATACGCACTCACCCTCGGAGCTATTTCAATGAGCACCTTCAGCATCATGGGGCCGCACAATACGGATCTGCCGGATCCCTTTGATATTTTCCCGATTGACGATACGGCCGTCTGTTTTATCAAGAATGTTGTTACAACGCCCAACGTTGAAGTGGGCGAATACACGTATTACGAAGACGACGAGAATCCCACGGAGTTTGACCGCAAAAACGTTCTCTACAACCGTCCGGAATTCGGCGACAAGCTCATCATCGGCAAGTTCTGCGCGATCGGTGCGAACACCAAGTTCATCATGGGCGCAGCGAATCACAGCGTATCGACGGTGTCGACCTATCCCTTTAGTCTCTTTGGCGGCAAATGGGCAAAAGCGGCCCGGTCCACTTACGACCTGACGCCGCATAAAGGCAACACCATCATCGGCAACGACGTCTGGATCGGCCGCCGCTCAGTCATTATGCCGGGCGTGAAGATCGGCGACGGCGCCATCATTGCCGCATCTGCGGTGGTGACGAAAGACGTGCCGCCCTACACGGTCGTAGGCGGCAACCCGGCTGAATTTATCCGCCGCCGCTTCAACGACCGCCTGACGGCCATGCTCCTTGAGCTCAAATGGTGGGATTTCAAACCCGACGCTCTCATCAAGGTGCTTCCGGTTCTTACAGATCCTGATTTGGAAAAAGTAGAACGGGAAGTTGAGGCGCTCCTCAAGAGCCGCCGCTGATTTTCGGACCGCTCTCAATGACCGGCGCTTCGTATATGCAATAGAAGCGCCGGTCAACATTTATAAACAGCCTGATAACCTTCCCGATGACGGCATCAATTGTCCGTCGCTTGCGCCCGATTGACTGAAATACGCCTTTTCTCCCATTTGTCGTATTTTGGCCGCAGGTTTTTCTTGTTAACTTGTAAAACATCGAACGATAGAGGCGCGGACGCGAGGAGCCTCGGGCGAGCCGGCAGGCCGGCAGCGACCCCCCGGGGAGGGCGGAGCCGCTGCACGTTCATCAGCGGCGCGGGCGCGGACCCCGAGGGGAGGCAGATCCGCCGAATTCGCCGGCATCCTCAGCCTGGGGGACGGCGGATGGGCCTGCGGGAGATACCCGCTGGACTGTCTGCCTGCAAAATTGACGAAAGTGATTGATTTTCGTGAATTTGTGAGCAGTTGCGCTATCTTGACCGGTCAAAGCAGCGTGCACTCTGCCGGCACGTTGTTTTTTGCGCCAGCAGAGATAACGCTCTTTGCTGGCGCTTCTTTTATGAATTTGAGGCTGTCGGCGAGGAGCGCTGAACGTGCAGCAGGACAGGTTGCCTGCTCTTGAGATCGATACTGCGATTTTTCAATCCGTTTCAAGCGCCCGCGGATCTCAGAAGTGACCGCACCGCTTCGCCCCTACAATTCCACCCTGCAACCCCAACTACGCACGGTATTCAGCATGTCTCATCCGACAATTCGCGGCTCACTGGTCGCACTTATCACACCTTTCAATGAAGACGGTTCGGTCAATTTCGACAAGCTCGGCGAACTCATTGACTTTCATCTGGCCAACAGCACCGATGCGCTGGTGATCCTCGGCACAACGGGCGAATCTTCAACGATGTCTCACGAAGAAGACAACGCGGTCTGCGAATATACCGTCAAGCGCGTTGCAGGCCGCATCCCCGTTATTGCCGGATCGGGCTCCAACTCTACGCAGACGATGCTCGAAAAGTCGCTCTCCTATGAACGTCTGGGCGCTGACGGTCTGCTCCTCATTACCCCCTATTACAACAAGACCAACGAAGAAGGGATGTACCTTCACTTCAAGACCGTCGCCGACGCCGTGAAGATTCCCTGCATTCTTTACAACGTACCCGGCCGCACGGGCTGCTCCATATCTGTGGCGAATGTTGCACGCCTCTCGCAGCACCCCAACATTGTGGGCATCAAGGAAGCGAGCGGCAATATGTCTTATGCGGCAAAGGTCGCAAAGTACCTCTCGGACGATTTCGCCATGTATTCGGGCAACGACGACATGATTGTGCCGCTCCTTTCCATCGGTGCTTCGGGCGTCATTTCGGTGCTGGCCAACATCGCTCCGAAGGAGACGCATCAGATGGTTTTCGATTATCTTGAAGGCCGCACGGACGACGCACGACGCGCGCAGATTGAACTTCTCGATGTGATCAACGATCTCTTCATTGAAGTGAATCCGGTTCCTGTCAAAGAGGCTATGAATCTCCTCGGCATGGATGTCGGCGGCCACACGCTCCCCCGCACCCCCATTTCGCCGCGAGTGGCATGGATGTCGGCGGCTACCGTCTCCCGCTCACGCATATGACTGAAGCCCACCGCGAAACGCTGCGTTCGTCACTCGCTGCCGCGGGCTTTCTGAAGTAAGGAACTCTTCGCTATGAGAATCGCTCTCATCGGTATGGGCCGCATGGGCCGCATGATCCGAGACTGCGCCGCAGACCGCGGCATCGAAGTTGCGGCCGAATTCAATACGGCGACGATCGCTCAGCTCGCCCAGTGCGACCGTATGGATGCCGTCATTGATTTTTCCGCTCCGGCGTCGCTGCCGGAACGCCGCTCGTTTCCGGCACCACCGGCTATTGCGACGAAGAAGCTGCCCGCGTCAATGCGTTGGGCAGCTACGCGCCCGTAGCGGTGAGCGCCAACTTCTCCATCGGCGTTGCGGTCTTAAAGCACCTCGCCGCAGAGGCTGCCGCCCTGCTGCCGGACTTTGACATTGAGATCATCGAAACGCACCACCGCATGAAAAAAGATGCGCCGAGCGGCACGGCGAAGCTCCTTCTTTCAGCCGTCAACCCCGACGGCACCCATCCGACGGTCTTCGGCCGCGAAGGATTCGCACCCCGCACAGCCGGTGAAATCGGTGTCCACGCTGTCCGCGGCGGCACCGTGGCGGGCGTGCATACCGTGTCCTTCTTCGGCGACGAAGAAGAGCTCTCACTCACCCACCGCGCGGAATCCCGCCGGATCTTTGCAATTGGCGCGCTTAAAACCGCCGAAAAGCTCAAGGACGCCCCCGTGGGTCTGCACACCCTTGACGAACTGCTTTTCGCTCGCCGCTGAGTGCTGCACTTCAACTTTCTAACACTGGGGATTGAATCACCATGATGAACGCACAGGAAATCATTCACTACATCGCTACAGCTGAAAAGAAGACGCCCGTGAAGATCACGCTCCGCGAGAAAGCCGGCGAAGCCCCGATCAGCTTCGGTTCGGCAAAGGTCTTCGGCGTCGGTGACAAAGTGATTTTCGGCGACTGGAAGGAACTCGGTCCGATTCTTGAAGCCAACCGCAGCAAGATCGACGATATGGTCATCGAAAACGACTGCCGCAACTCCGCCATTCCGCTTCTTGACCTCAAAGGCATCAACGCCCGCATTGAACCCGGCGCGGTGATTCGCGATCAGGTGACGATCGGCAACGGCGCAGTGGTCATGATGGGCGCCATTATCAACATCGGCGCGGTGATCGGCGAAGGCACCATGATCGATATGGGCGTTGTGATGGGCGGCCGCGCCACTGTCGGACGCCGCTGCCACATTGGGGCAGGCACAGTACTCGCCGGCGTCGTTGAACCCGCTTCCGCACAGCCCGTCATCATCGATGACGATGTCTTTATCGGCGCCAATGCCGTCGTGATTGAAGGCATCCATGTGGGCGAAGGCGCCGTCGTCGCCGCAGGCAGCGTCGTCATTGAAGATGTTCCGGCCGGTGCCGTTGTGGCAGGCGTGCCTGCGCGCATCATTAAGGCGCATAAGGACGCCGGCACATCAACCAAGACGGCCTTGGAAAGTGCGCTGCGGCAGCTTTAACTGCACTGCCGGCTGGTTTTGGGGTCCCGCGTTAGCGGGGGGGCCCAGATGACAG
>OBYK01000921.1_pt1 | contig 11560 bp, 8 predicted proteins | sample 1476721 | NCBI WGS metagenome assembly OBYK01 (sample SAMEA2580191, study PRJEB22360) | human gut metagenome | biome: human gut; feature: human-associated habitat; material: faeces | place: Denmark | collected 2008/2010
ACTGTTGGACAAGAAGGGCGCGGCCGCGGGCCTGCGCGTGGCCGATCTGGATTGGTCGGCTGGCAAGCCCGAGCGCATCGCGGGCTCCGAGCACGAGGTGCCGGCCCAGCTGGTGCTCATCGCCTGCGGTTTTACGGGTCCCGAGCATGGCGTGTTCGACGCCGTTGGCGTGCCTGTTGCCACCGCTGGTCGTCCGCTGCCGGTGATGGCTGCCGAGGGCTCGCACCTTGCGGCCCGTGTCGACGGCGTCGCCGCGGATGCCGCGCCGGTGTATGTGGCGGGTGATGCTCGCAACGGCAGCTCGCTCGTGGTGAACGCCATGGCTGACGCCCTGGCCTGCTCAGCCGAAGTCGCCGACGCGCTGGAGCTGTAAAGTAGTCATTTAAGAACGTCTCCAATGACTAGTCATTTTTTGTCTAGTCGTTGGGGACACTCTTTGCGAGCGATTTGCTCGTTTGTCGACGTACGGGTGTTCATTTGTCGACTTCTTGGGCTGTGGTCACCTGTTGTTTCTGTGGTGGCTGTGGGTATCTGGCTCAAAAGGGCGGGTTGGCCGTCTATGTTTACCTGCGGTTTTGTTGCGGTGCGCATTTTCGGTCAAGCTTTTTGTCAAGTGTTTGGTCAGCATCTGGTTTGCAGCCGGAGGCCTATTTTGCCCGCGCTGGTCGTGGCCGACCACCCTCCTCGTAAGCTCAAATTGAGGTCTATCAGTTTGAGGAGGATGCCATGATTGACCATGCTTTAGACCGAGCGCAGCTAGCCGAAGCCGTCGGCAACGATATTGCCGACATGGCCCATTTTTGGATGCTGCGGAAGTTCCAGTTTTTGGAGCCGGCGCGCGAACAGTTCGAGATCATTGTCGACCCGTGGCTCAGCTATTGCACCGAGCCTTCGCAAAACGAAATCATGGCCTACAACATGGCATTTACCGATTGGCTGCTCTTCGAGCGCCCCTATCGCCATGGCAAGACGCTGCTCGAGCTGTATGTTGACGAGCCGCCGACATCGCTTTCGCCTGCCTCGCTCAAGCGGCTCGAGCAGGTACGCGACACGCAGTATTTCTCGCGCTTTGGCATTTTGGACAAGGATCCTGCGACTGGTATGGTCGCGCTGAAGGACACGCGCACCGACCGTCGCTTTGATGTCTACGACCCGCATATCGTGCAAAAGGAGCATTGGAGCGACGGAGCGATTGCGGTGCGCCTCGCCTGCGTCGACGATGTCTGGCTGACGGCGGGACAACTCTATCTGTATGACATCGCACGCCTGAGTGACACGGCGGTCGATGGGCCGGGTGCGGTGCATCCCGAGGATCTGCAGGACGGCTTTGACACCTCGTGCGTCAGCTTCTTTTTGCGCCTGGTCCGCGACATCATGGGCGCCCAGGGGCGGTACGTAAAGTCGCTCAACATCTACGAACAGGAATGGGAGTAGGAGCTGCTGATAAGTCTCGATGCGTAACGTTTAACGGCCTGGGGGCGGCCTAACTGTTACAGATTGAGATGTTTCGTCAGCACGGCCGAAGTATCGCCACGCTGTCTCCGTTTGCCCTCGCATCTCACTCGTCCCTCCGTTAACCGATATGCTCGACTTTAGGTCGCTGCATTAGGTGATAATGGACAAATGTTCAAGTTAATCGTGAGGGAGGAACTCGATATGGCATCTGCCGATCGTTCCACGTTGTTTATCAATGCGACCATTCTGGATGGTTCGGAGCATATGGAGCCGCAACCCGATATGGCCGTGGCCGTTGAGCGCGGTGTCATCACATGGATGGGGCCGAGTGCTGTGGCGCAGGTGCCTGCGGATGCCGAGGTTATCGACCTGGCAGGTGCGTATCTCATGCCGGGCCTCATCAATATGCATGTGCATCTGTGCGGTTCGGGCAAGCCGGTTTCGGCGGGCGATGCGGGTGCGTTGATGAAGAAGCTCGATAATCCCGTGGGGCGCGCCATCGTGCGCCATATTCTTAAGGGCAGCGCCCAACAACAACTGGCAAGTGGCGTGACCACGGTGCGCGGCGCGGGCGACCCGCTGTTTGCCGATCTGGCCGTGCGCGATGCTATCGATGCCGGCAAGTATCAAGGTCCTCGCCTGGTGGCGCCGGGAACGGGCGTAACGGTGCCGGGCGGCCATGGCGCGGGCCTGTTCGCCCAGGTGGCCAACAGGCCCGTCGAGGCGTCCGAGCAGGTGCGACACCTGTATGCGCGCGGTGCCGATGTCATCAAGCTGTTCGTGACGGGCGGCGTGTTCGACGCTACCGAGGTGGGCGAGCCGGGCGTGCTGCGCATGCCAGTGGAGGTTGCCACGGCGGCGTGCAAGGCTGCGCACGAGGTGGGCTTGCCGGTTATGGCCCATGTCGAGAGTACCGAGGGCGTGAAGGCCGCGCTTGAGGCTGGCGTTGACACGATTGAGCACGGCGCTCCGTTGACACCCGAGATTTTGGAGCTGTACCATGGCGCCGCGGGCACGCAGCTCGAGGGGCGTGCGCCGAGTGTGACCTGCACTATCAGCCCGGCGCTGCCGTTTGTGTTGCTCGACCCGGAAAAGACCCATTCGACCGATACACAAAAGAAGAACGGCGACATCGTGTGCTCGGGCATCATCGAGAGCGCCCGTGCCGCACTGGAAGCTGGCGTTAAGGTGGGCCTGGGTACGGACTCGAGCTGCCCGTTTGTGACGCAGTACGACATGTGGCGTGAGGTGGCCTATTTTGCCAAGTACGTGGGCGTGAGCAATGCCTTCGCGCTGCATACGGCCACGCAGGTCAATGCCGAGCTGCTGGGGCTGGGCGGCGAGACCGGCACAATCGAGTGCGGCAAGGCCGCCGACATCCTGGTGACGCGCAAGAATCCGCTCGATGACCTGTGCGCACTGCGTGAGCCGACGCACGTGATGTGTCGCGGTGATCTGGTGCGCAAGCTCAAGGTGAAGCGTATTCCCGAGGTGGACGCCGAGCTCGACGCGATTATGGCCATGCCTGCCGAGGCGTTGGCCGAGGAGCTTGCCCGCGATGGCGTGGCGTAAGCGCGCGATATGGCGATGCGACAAAGGGACAATCCTTTTGTCATAATCAGAAAAAGCCGAGGTCCCAGTGCGAGGCCTCGGCTTTTATTTGTCCCATGGTATGGCGGCTATGAGCGCGTCTCCATCTTGGCATGGCACTTGGGGCAGGTGACGCGGATCTTGCCTTTGCCCTTGGGAACGGAGAGCATCTGGCCGCAGTTGGGGCACTTGAGATAGGCCGTGGTCTTGCGGCCCTTCCACATCTTCTTGGCTGTGCGCTTGGCACGTTCAAAGTCTTCCTTGCTAGTACCGGCTGCGCGCGAGGCGTTGGCCGCTGCAGCTCCGCCGCCCAAGCTAGCTACAAACTTGCCCAAGCCGGGTACGTTTGCAGTCGTGGCGACAAAGGCCTCGTTCTCCTTGCGACGTGCATCGATATTTTTGGACAGGCCGCGCAGCACGCCAATCACGATTACGGCGATGGCAATCCAGCTGAGCCACTGGATACGAGCCATCGAACCGATCATGGCGATGATAATGCCTGCGAAGCCCATCACGATGGTGAGTTCGTCAGCGCCATTGCGGCCCTTCATAAAGTCATTCATGCAAATTGCCTTTCATTCGATATGCCGCACGCCTTTATACCCGATTTAGAGCAAGGGGGACAGGTTAATCTGCACCAATGTGGTGCAAACGTACCTGTCCCCGGAATACCAAGACGGTGCAAAGAAGTCTGTCCCCAATGCCCCAATTACTTGGAGAGTTTGTCGACGACGCGTTCGATTTCGGCGAGCTTGGCGGCTTTGAGGTCTTCGTCGCCCGATTCGATTGCCGAAGTCACGCAGCCCTCGATATGTGCCTTGAGCACGTCGGCGTTAATGCGCGCGAGGAGCGCCTGTGTTGCCATGAGCTGCGTGGAGATGTCGACGCAGTAACGGTCCTCCTCGACCATTCGCAGGATGCCGTCGATCTGTCCGCGTGCCGTCTTGAGCATACGGGTCACCGATTTATGGTCTGCCATCATGGCGGGTCCTCGTTTCTGGTCGGGGGAGGGGTACGTTCAGGTCGCTACGCGGCGGTCACAGACAGGGCGTGGAATTTCTCGCCCGCGGCCTCGACAGCGGCGGCGAGTTGCTCGGCGGTTACGGTGTCGGCGCACTCAACCTGGACGGTCTGGGTCTCGTGATCGGCGTCGGCGTCGGTCACGCCGGCCACGTTGAGCAGTGCCGTCTCGACAGTAGCGTCGCAGTGGCCGCACATAAGGCCGGAAGTCTTGATTGTGTAATGCATGGGTATTCCTCTCTGTTGTGTCGGCTTTCCCAGGCACCCGACCTTGACCTTCAAGCCGTCGCTCGCGTACCAAAGTACGCGTCGCTCTTCTTTCAGGTCAATCTCGGGCACCTGGAAAACCCGTTCTAAATGGACTTAATGGTGAGCCTATTTTGCCACTTTAGGCTTAAAGGATTTCAGGCGCAGCGCATTGCTTACGACGCACACGCTCGACAGGCTCATGGCCGCGGCGCCGAACATCGGCGAGAGTTGCCAACCGGTGAGGGGGAAGAACACGCCCGCGGCGAGCGGAATGCCGATGCCGTTGTAGAACAGTGCCCAGAACAGGTCCTGCTTGATGTTGCGGATCGTGGCGCGCGAAAGCTCGATGGCGCGGGCGACGTCCATGAGGTCGCTGCGCATGAGCAGCACATCTGCCCCTTCTTTGGCGATGTCGGCACCGGTGCCGATGGCAAGGCCCACGTCGGCGCGCGCCAGGGCGGGGGAGTCATTGATGCCATCGCCCACCATGGCGACCTTGCTGCCCGCATCCTGCAGCTCGCTGACGTGGCGCTCCTTGTCGGCGGGGAGGACGTCGGCGATGACCTGCTTGCTGTTCAGTCCCACGCGGCGGGCGATTGCTTCGGCAGTGACGCGGTTGTCGCCGGTGAGCATGCGCACGTCGACGCCAAGCGAGCGCAATGCGGCGATGGCCTCGGCGCTCGTCTCCTTGACCTCGTCAGCTACGGCAACGGTGCCGGCAAGCTCGCCGTTCTTGGCAAAGAACAGCGGTGTTTTGCCCTCGGCGGCGAACTGTTTGGCAAGGCCGGCGGGAACCTTCGCGCCTAGCTCGTCCATCAGACGTACGTTGCCGGCTGCAATGACGTTTTGCCCCTCGCGCGCCGTAACGCCACGACCGGGCACGGCGGCAAAGTCCTCGACCATGCGCGCGACAATTCCGCGCGCCTCGCACTCGGCCATAATCGCCTCGGCCAGCGGGTGCTCGCTCGAGCGCTCCAACGCGGCGGCCAGCTTGAGCAGCGCCTTTTCGCTCATGGCGGGCGAGCCGTCGGCACGCGTGGCTACGATATCGGTCACGGCAGGCTTGCCGCGGGTGACCGTGCCCGTCTTATCGAGCACCACCGTGCCCACGCTGCGCAGATTCTCCAGCGCTTCGGCGCTCTTAAACAGAATGCCCATCTCGGCGCCCTTGCCGGTGCCTACCATAATGGCGACGGGCGTGGCCAGGCCCAACGCGCACGGACAACTGATCACCAACACGGCCACGGCGGAGGTGAGTGCCTCGTTTATGCTGCCTGTCAGTGCCATCCACACCACAAAGGTCACGGCCGAAATCGCGAACACCACGGGCACGAATACGCCGGCGACCTTGTCGGCCAGGCGGGCGATAGGCGCCTTGGTGGCGTTGGCATCCTCGACGAGCTTGATGATCTTGGCGAGCGATGTCTCGGCACCCACGCGCGTGGCGCGGAAGGTAAACGAACCGGTGCGGTTGACGGTGGCGGCGTTGACGGTGTCGCCGGCGGACTTCTCCACGGGAATGGACTCGCCGGTGAGCGCACTCTCGTCCACGGCCGAGCTGCCCTCGAGCACCACGCCGTCAACAGGGATAGACTCGCCGGGGCGCACGCGCAGGACTTGGCCGGGCAGAATGGCATCGACATCGACGGTGGTCTCGGTACCGTCGACGGCCACGACGGTCGCGGTCTTGGGCGCCAGGTCAATGAGCGCCTCGATGGCGCCGCCGGTCTTGGATTTGCTGCGTGTCTCGAGGTATTTGCCCACGGTGACGAGCGACAGGATGGTGCCGGCGCTCTCAAAATACAGGTTGTCCATGCCTGTCATCATGGCCTCGTGGACCTGACCCGCGGCTAGCTGGTCGGCCATGATGAACATGGCGTAGAGCGACCACGCGATGGACGCGGTGGCGCCGACGGCGATGAGGGCGTCCATGGTGGGCGCGCCGTGCGCGAGCGATTTAAACCCGTTGATAAAGTACGCGTCGTTGACATAGACGATGGGGATGAGCAGGACGATCTCGGTGAGCGCGAGCGTCATGCTGTGGGTATGGTCGGTGAAAATGCCGGGCAGCGGCCAGCCAAGCATGTGCCCCATGCCTATGTAGAACAGTGGGATGAGGAATACGATCGAGACGATGAGACGAGTGCACATGGCAGAGGCAGCGGCCTCCAGTTTTTTGGTGGGCGACTCCATATGGGCGGCGCCAGACCCGGCTTGCGTACTGCCGCTTTGGGCGGCGTCGGTGCCCGTGCTGACGGGCGAGGCCGAGTAGCCAGCGCGATCGACAGCGGTGCAGATGTCGTCGGGGGAGACCTGCGCGGGGTCGTAGTCCACCAGCATAGAGCCGGCGAGCAGATTGACCGCAACGCTCTCGACGCCGTCGAGCTTGCTCACGGCACGGTCCACGTGCGCCTGGCAGGCGGCGCACGTCATGCCACCCACATCGAACTTATCTTGAGCCATGGCTTCTCCTTTCCGTGGTTCGGTATTGGAATTGTTAACCTGCCGATACTATACACCCATACCCCCTGGGGGTGTTAAGTACAGAAAGAAATGTATGACATTTCGTTACGGATGAGGGTGGTTGCGTGGCCGATAGCCCGTCCCAGCCAATCATCTCAATCTGTAACATTTAGCAGGGAAAATGACCTCTAACTGTTACAGATCGAGACAATTGACGGGGAGGGGTCCCGTCACGGCAAGACGCCCGCCGCCTAGATGCAGAACCCGGGGATCACACAGGTTAGCTTGTTTGGCTTTTCCGCAGGCGTTGCGTACGTAAAGACGTCGCCGTCGTGTCCCACGCGATTCATATAGAGTGTGCCTTCACTCTCCGATGTGTCGGGACTCGCCGTTCGTTCCCACCAACAGGCGTCCTTGCCCTTCCACTGGCGAACCAACGTCTCGTTCGTGGTATACGGACTTACCTTGAGCTCGCGGAAGAGTTGGTACTCCTTGCCCTCGCCGTTATAGATGTCGGCCAGGTAGTGAAAGTCCTTGGCAAACGAATCGGGCGGTTGCGTACCGCACAGCTCGACCATGGCGGGCAGCCAAAGGGTTGCGGGCAACTCGCTCAGACACGATGCACTGTTGGCGGCGCCAACGTTATTTGAGATCTTTTTGACGGATTTGATGAGTGCGCGCAACTCGTTGGGCAGCAGCTTAAGGCCGTCGCCGTTGAGCCATTCCCGCAGCTCGCAATCTGCCCAGCCGGCGCTCGGCGGTTCAGCCGCAGCGTTGCGCTCGGCAATACCCGCATCGAACATAAACGTCAGTCCGGCCTTGCCCGTTCCGTCCAGAAGCTCATCGTGACGGATGCCCACAAGCTGCGTGCCGACCTCCAGCCCGTTGGCGAGTTTCACGCGCTTGGTGCACGGATAGGGAATATGCCCATCGGCATCGAGCAGGTGATAGTGCTTGGCAATCTCGCGTGCCTCGCTACGGGTCTCGGCGGCCTTAATCTTGAGCGAAATCTCCTGCAGCTGATCCCAGGTGTAGTCGTCAAGTGAACCGCGGATGCCGTCTAGGTAGTCGGGGATGCCAAAGCCATGGGTCGCCGCCCCAATGACGCTGAGCCCCGCAACGGCTGCAACGACGCCACCGATAATAAAGCGGCGGCGGGTCATGGCATCGTGCCGGGCCTGCTCCAGGATCTCTCGCGCGCGCTCGCCGGCGACGTCGACCTTAAGGTGTGTACCGGAGTCGATGTCGATTGCGGCGTCACTGCCCGCGCCTTCGCGGCCCTCGGATTCGGCATCGGTGAGGTATGCCGAGAGCACCTCGAGCATCTGCTGCTCGGTGGGACGATCGCACTGCTCGACTGAGAGACCCTTCATGATGATTTGGACGAGCGCTTCATCGCCCTCGCAGCGCGGCTCGAGCGGTGCCGGCTTGGCCTTGGTCTTTACGAGATAGAACGAGCCGGTTGCAGCGGCGTCCGTCGACTCAAAGTCAAACGGTTTGCGACCGCTGTAGAGCTGGTACAGAATGCTCGAAAGCGCATAGACGTCGATTGCCGGCGAACGGCGAAGGGCCGCGATGCCTTCGATATCCTGCGTGAGCATCTCGGGCGCGGCGTATGCGGGCGTGGCAAAGCGCCAGATGTCGGCGCGCCGGGTGATCGTGTCGTCGCCGAGAGCCATGGTCGCGGAGCCCATGTCGATGAGGCAGGGGTCAAAGGAGCAATCGGCAATCTGCTGCTCGAGCGTTCGACTGGTGGTGCGGAACATGATATTGGCAGGCGACAGGTCGCGATGGATGACCGGATTCACGAGGCCTTGGGTCATCAAGAGCGCGCGAAGCACGGCGTTTCCGACGGCGGCGACCATCTGGGTGGTCAGCCCGCCCGAGGCGTCGTGCGGAAGCAAGGGCAGCGCCTGCTTGAGCGAGGTGCCCTCGACCCACTCCATGAGGATGAGCGGGTCATCCTCGCACGATCCGTAGCCATAGACGCGCGGAAATCCGCGCAGGTGCGAGACGGTACACAGATGACGATACTCCTCGAACAGCGCGGCGGTGTTGGCCAGGTGCGCGGCCGATTGCTCGGCGGAGCGGTCGGGGGTTTGGCCGGAAAGGATGGCGTTGTCCTTGAGTAACTTGACGGCAAAGACTTCGCCGCTCGTGTTGGTCGCGCGCAGCACGTGCCCGATGTTGCCGTTGTTGCGGTGGGCCGTCTGGAGAATAAGCGTCATAAACCGACGCTTGGCGTCGTCCTCGGCGCTGGGGTCGACCGCCACGGCGGTATCGAACGTATCGAGACGGATGAGTTTGTCGCCATAGGCGCTATCGGTAGTATCCATGGCGTTCCTTTGTCTGGCATGGGTCGCCGCGCGTATACGTGGGCAGTGCGGATATCGGTAAAGTACTATGATAGCCGCACTGCTCACGTATACCGCTGAGTATTGTCGTTTACGACGCAGAAGGTAGAAGACGGAAGACGGATGGCGACCGTCTTCCGATCGCCGTCCGTGCTAGTCCACAATGACAAGGAATGTTGTGTAGAGACCCAGATGGAGCCTGTCGCTGTTTTCGATTTCCACCGGGGGATAGATCTTGCCGGGCTCGCGTTGGTCGCGCGGCGGCTCAATCACAATATCGCCGTCGCGCGCGCCCGATTCGAGCACTGTGCCGTTGGTCGATCCAAGGCCCTGGGCGTACCAGTGCTCACCCTCGAGCCAAATGCGAAGATGCTCGCGCGAGGCGTCGGCGCCTACATCGGTGATGCTGGGCGAGGTTTTGGGCAAAGAACCAATCACGGTGCCGCGCGGATCGCGTGTGAGGGGATGGATTTGCATGCCGGCGCAGTTGTCGGCATGGGTTCTGAGCAGACCGAGATTGGGGGCGACGGTGCGCGGCTGTTCCAGGCTGCTCATAAAGCCACGTCCGACGGTAGTTTCGGTGGTGCCAAAGTGCCCGCCCGTCTTGCTGTTGCAAAAGCGCTCGACGGTGGCCACGCCCTGAACGGGATCGGCGAGCGCTCCCGTTGCCACAAAGAGCATCAAAAAGAGCGTGCTTTTTTCGCGCACGGCATTGCCGTCAAAGTTGTCGATGCGATTGAGGGCATTTGCATATAGGCGGCTGTCCAGCTTGTGGCTGGCGAGAGCCGACATCATTTCGTTGGCGGCCGGACCGCGATAGTGCTCGGCGATTGCCTGATAGGCGGACTCGCCGCCGCCGAGCTTGCTGCAGATTGCCGCGGAAAGGTTGAGCGTGGTGACGGTAAAGTCGCTGTAGATGGCGGGCGCGCACTGGTCAGGCTTGCGATGGACGATGTAACGGGTGAGATACGAGCGGTTGGAAGAGCATTTCTCGAGCAGGGTACTGCCGAGATAAGAGTTTCCATTGATAAGCATTCGGGCGATCTCGAGATGTTTAAGACCGCCGAACGAGCGAATATCGTTATAGAGGACCGAGCAAGGCGTCTCTGCTGCCACGGATACCTCCTTTGATTGCTTCCTAGCCAATATGGCGATAGGAATTAATGGCTCCCGGTGGGAGACGTATTAAATGGCTGCGAAATGGCTGCGCAATATATAGCGTAACCAAAGCAACATTATAGGCCACATGTTCGAAATTGCAGGAAGAGCGAGAGATTTGGTTTGGAATGAACGTAAATCCCCCTCTGTCTTATTCTGTAACATTTGGACCCGGTTTTGCCCTGCATCTGTTACAGATTGAGACAATCGGCCCAGACCCGCCCCGTCCGCCTCGTCATCTGTGGTTTACGTGGGGGCATGCGAAGCACGGGTATACTAACCGGCGGCGAATCTGCTCCATCGCTTATGGCTGCCGCGTCTGGACGGCGCGTGATAGGGCTGCCAAAGCGATCGCCAGCGTGCTGAGCAACCTCCTCTCTGTGCGCACCTGTTTTTGTATGTATTAGCGCACTACCAAGCACGCCCGCGCGGCCGCATGCCGCGCCCATGACGCGTGCAGATAAGGAACAACAACATATGCGTAATTCTGTATCCGACGTCACCGACGCCGAGATTCTGGACGAGACCCGCGAGGCCATGACCCAGGCTGCTTTCGATGCCGCCGATGAGGCCAATGCTGCCCAGGCCGTCGAGTCCGCTACCGAGAGCCTGCCCGCCTTTAACGAGCTGGGGCTTTCGGACGAGATGCTTCGTGCTATTGAGAACCTGGGCTACACGGCGCCCACGCCCGTTCAGGCCGGCTCCATCCCCGTGGTGCTCGAGGGTCGCGACCTGCTTGCCGCCGCTCAGACCGGCACCGGCAAGACGGCCGCCTTTTTGCTGCCGACCATGAACAATCTGGAGCACATCGCTCCGCCCAAGCCCGTGCGCGAGCGCGGCGGTCGCAACCGTCGTCGCGGCGCCAAGAAGCCCGAGGGCAACGGCCGTGGCCCCGTGATGCTCGTCATCACCCCCACGCGCGAGCTCGCCCAGCAGATCGACGAGGTCGCGAGCAAGATCGCCGACGTCACCGGCCATGTCGCCGTGACCGTCGTGGGTGGCGTGAGCTACAAGCCGCAGACCGCGGCGACCCTCGACCTGCCCGTGGCGGGTGGCCGGGACCCAAAAGCCGCAGACCGCGGCACTCAAGTATGGCTGCGACATCCTGGTCGCCACGCCGGGCCGTCTGGTCGACCTGATCGAGCAGGGCGCCTGCCACCTGAACGAGGTCAAGGTGCTGGTGCTCGACGAGGCCGACCGCATGCTCGACATGGGCTTTTTGCCCGCCGTCCGCCGCATTGTGCGCGAGACGCCGGCCGAGCGCCAGACGC
>OBYK01000922.1_pt1 | contig 11553 bp, 9 predicted proteins | sample 1476721 | NCBI WGS metagenome assembly OBYK01 (sample SAMEA2580191, study PRJEB22360) | human gut metagenome | biome: human gut; feature: human-associated habitat; material: faeces | place: Denmark | collected 2008/2010
TTATGCCCGCATGGCACCTTTCCATTCCTTCTTTCTCCTTTCTCTCCTTCCGCTGGAAAACCGCCTGAGGCAACGTCGCCAAGGGCGGTTTTCTGGTTGTGGCGGGGCTGGGGGGTGGATTGGGGTGGGGGCGAACATGTTCGCGGAGGGGTGCGTTGACGGTGACGTGTTGGCGACGGTGAACATATCGGCGGCAGGAGAAGATAAGCTGTTCTCAGGGGAACATCAGCACAACAAAGGAGTTACGCATGCGAGATTTCATTTTCCATAACCCGGTGAAGATCTACTTCGGCAAAGGGCAGGCGCGCCATATCGCACAGGAGGTGGAGCGTGTCGAGGGCGCCGTTCTGGTGGTGTATGGCGGCGGATCGATTAAACGCAACGGTGCCTATGACGATGTGATGGCTGCGCTGGCAGGAACCGGGCGCAAAATCATCGAGCTGCCCGGCGTTACGCCGAACCCGCGATTGGACAAAGCGCTGGAAGGCGTACGACTGGTCAAGGAGCATGGCGTCGGCCTGATTCTGGCCGTTGGCGGTGGCTCGGTAATCGACTGCGCGAAATTTATTTCGTTGGGTTCCGGCATCGGTGACGATGAGGATTTGTGGGATGACTACATCGAAACCGGCAAACCGGCACCTGAAGGGCTGATTCCGGTTGGCGTGGTGCTCACCACCGCGGCAACGGGCTCGGAAATGGGAGATGCGGCCGTGCTCACCAATTGGGAACGTAACCGCAAGCTCGGCTATACGTCGTTCCCGCTGATGCCCAGGTTCTCCGTGCTGGATCCAAGCTACCTGATGACATTGCCCGCCGAACAGACGGTGTATGGCTTCGAGGACATGTTCTGCCACACGTGTGAGCAGTATTTCTCCTATCCGGTGGACGACAACCTTTCCGACGAAATCGCCGAGGGAATCCAACGTCATATTCTGCGTTCGTGGCGAGCGTGCTTGTCCGATCCGAAAGATTATGAGGCTCGCTCCAATGCAATGTGGGATTCCACGTTGGCTCTGAACCGCATTATCTCGCGCGGCAAGGAAGAGGATTGGGTGACGCACGGCATCGAGCACGCGCTGTCCGCATACACCGATATCGCTCACGGTGCTGGTCTGGCTGTGGTCCACCCGCATTGGATGGCATACGTGTATTTGGTCAACGATGAGGTGACGGCTCGCTTTGCCCGCTGGGCGGTCGACGTGTGGGGTGTGACGCCCACCGGCAAAACCGATCGCACGGTGGCCGAGGAAGGCATTGATCGCTATGTCGATTTCCTGCGTCGCGTAGGTGCGCCGCTGACTCTTTCTGAGGCCGGCGTGCCCGACGATCCCGCCTCTCTCGACAAGTACGCCGATCATGCCGGTGAGGCCGGCGGCTCATTCGTGCAGATTCACCGTGACGATGCCCGAGCGATTCTCGAGGCATGCAAGGAACCGGTGTCGTTCTGACGGTTGGACTAATCCCGTGATTTGAGCCGCCGCGTGCTGTCCCGCACCACCAAAGACGTAGAAAGAACCACGCGCTTCTGAATCTTGCGTCCTTCATTGGTATCGATGACCATGCGGGCTGCAGTGGCGGCCATGTCTTGCAATGGCTGGCGGACCGTGGTCAACGCCGGGCCCATGTACGCGGCGGTCTGTATATCGTCGAATCCGATAATGGACAGATCTTCGGGGATACGGATTTTCAGTTGACGGGCCGCCTCGTAAACGCCCATGGCCTGTAGGTCATTGCCTGCAAAGATGGCGGTCGGGCGACTTTGTTCGTCTTCAAGTAACGCCATGGCTCCTTCGTAACCGCCTGGCGTGGTGAAATCGCCTTCGGTGATGAGTTCGGGGGAGGTGGGGATATTGCGTTCGGCGAGGGCCGCCGAATAGCCGTCAAGCCGGGCACGTGAGCAGAGCATTTCATCCGGTCCGGTGATGATGCCGATGCGCTTGTGGCCGAGTTCCAGCAGATGACGGGTGGCGATGACGCCGCCCATCCAGTTGTCCGCCTGTACGGAGAGATCATCTAATGCCGGATTGCCGGAAGGGTCGAAGACGACGAAAGGAATGCCGTGTGATTGGAACATGCTGCGTTCCTTGTCCGTCAAGTTGGAGAACACCAGAATAGCGCCAATGGGCTGGCGGTCGATGATGCCTTCAACCCAGGAAGAGTCGGGGTGCTGCCGGTCGCCACTTTCCGCAACCATGACATTGATGTTGTGCGGCTTGGCCTCCGTGATGATGCCCCTGAGCACCTCCAGCGCCCAAATGGTCTCAAAATCCCGAAATACCACCTCGATGGTGCGTTGTTTACGGGAGGGGGAGACGCGGCGAATGTAGCCGTTGTCTTTCAGGGCTTTGTCAATGGCCTGCCGGGCCGCCTCCGAAATATCCGCCTTGCCGTTCAGGGCTTTGGACACGGTGGCCAGTGAGTAGCCAGTCTGTTTGGCGATGTCTGCAAGTTTGACCTTGTTCTCGCCGTTGCTTTTGCGCTGTTCTGCCGACGCCATCATTGACCGCCTTCATCAGAGAATGTTGGTATCAGTATATTCGAAACTTTCGTAAAGTTAATTTGACGATAAAGAATGGTATGTATAGATAAAAAAGGTTGGAATTTCAACGATTTTGATAGTAAAAAAGCCGATATAAATTTCGTTTGACCGTCAAACTAAGGCTCTTTATGATAAAGGTATCGAAAACATAAAGCGAGTTTTCGGTAAAGTTGAAGAAGGCTGATGGGGTAGGTGAAACGGCAAAGTTTCACTGAAAACATCATTAATTACCAGCTGTTAGATATGTAACTGGCTGATATATCTTTCGAAACTTTCGTAAATCGCGGATCGGTTTCATGCTGGTCAAGAACAATAAGGAGACGACAATGAAGTTCAAGTCCGTGGCCGCCGCACTTCTGGCGGCGGTAACCTGTGTCAGCATGGCCGCTTGCGGGAGCGGCAGCGACACGAACGCCGATGGCAAGGTGGAAATCACCATGTGGCACAACTCCACCACTGGCGACGGCAAGGCATACTGGGAATCCGCCGCCAAGGCGTTCGAGAAGGAAAACCCGAACGTTACCATCAAGATCGAAGCCATTCAGAACGAGGATATGGACGGCAAGCTGCAGACCGCTCTGCAGGACCCGAATTCCGCCCCCGATATCTTTATGGCGCGTGGTGGCCAGAAGCTACGTGATGTGGTCGAAGCTGGGCAAGCCATGGACCTGACCGACAAGATCTCCGACACCGTCAAGAACCAGATGGCCACTGCTGAAGCCACCGGCACCATCGATGGCAAGATCTACAGCGTGCAGCAGTCAGTGCTTCCCGGCGGCATCTGGTATTCCAAGGATCTGTTCGAGAAGGCCGGTATTACTGAAACTCCGAAGACCTGGGATGAGTTCAAGACCGTGGTGCAGAAGCTGAAGGACGCCGGCATCACGCCGATTGCCGTAGGCGGTAAGGACGCCTGGCCGGCCGCCCACTGGTGGTACTGGTTCGCACTGCGCGAATGCTCTGCTGACACCTTCGACAAGGCCCAGTCCGATAAGGACTTCAGCGATAAGTGCTGGACCCGTACCGGTGATGATGTGCAGGCGCTGCTCGACCTCGATGCCTTCAACGATGGCTTCCTGACCACTCCGGCCCAGTAGGGCGCAAGCTCCTCCGCCGGCCTGCTCGCCAACCACATGGCAGCTATGGAACTCATGGGCGGCTGGGAGCCCGGCGTGATCAAGGACCTGACTCCGGACAAGAAGGACATGGCCGACCTCGGCTACTTCGCATTCCCGACCATGGACGGTGGCGAAGGCGATCCAACTGCCATCATGGGTGGTTCCGATGGCATGGCCGTGGGCGAGTGGGCGCCTGAAGAGGCTGTGGACTTCCTCAACTTCGTCTCCGAGAAGGAATGGCAGGAGAAGTACGCTGAGGCGTTCTCCACCATCCCGGCCAACAAGGAAGCCCAGGATGTGGTGACCAACGAGGCTCTGAAGCAGGTGCTGACCGTCTACAACAACGCATCCTCCGTGTCCATGTGGCTCGACACCGTGTTCGGTCAGAACATCGGCAACGCACTCAACGAAGGCGTGGTCAACATGATGGCCGGTCAAGGTTCCGCCCAAGACATCGTCAAGGGTGTTGAAACCGCTGCGGCCAAGGGCTGATTCGCTCTGACCCGACCGTAATTCCCGGGCTGCGGCGAATGCTTGCACAGCAACAACCGCGGCCCAATTTGTTTTCTTAGGAAGGCCTCAACAATGTCAGTTTCAGCAGGCGCGAGGGTACAGCGCCGCACGTCGGGCTTAAGCGACAAGGTTCGCAAACGTATCGAAATCACCATCCTTTCGCTTCCTGCCCTGATCATGTTCCTCGGATTCGTCATCCTGCCGGTGTTCATGGCCGGCTACTACGGATTCTTCAAGTGGAAGGGCTATGGCAAGCCCACCGTCAACGGCCAGTTCATCGGTTTTGAAAACTACAAGATCATTCTGACCGACCCGAACTTCCAGCAGGCATTGGGGCACACGCTATTCGTGGTCGTCGCTTCGCTCGTCATCCAGGGGCCGCTGGCCATCCTCTTCGCCCTGCTGCTCAACCAGAGATTCAAGGGCCGCGCACTGATTCGTACCCTGATTTTCGTGCCGTACGTCGTTTCCGAAGTCATCGTTGGCACCGGCTGGAGCCTCATCCTCCAGACCACAGGCGCATTGAATGCGCTACTCAAGAAAATAGGACTTGGCGGGGCGGACTGGATCTCCGATCCGAAAATCGCCATCTGGACATTGATGTTCATCATTTCGTGGAAGTACATCGGCTTCGCCGTCATCCTGATGATTGCCGGCATGCAGTCGATTCCCGAAGACCTCTATGAAGCCGCGAAAGTGGATGGTGCTGGATTCTGGCGTCAGCAGTGGAGCATCACCCTGCCACTGCTCGGCCCCACCATTCGTATCTGGGCATTCATGTCGATTATCGGTTCTCTCCAGCTGTTCGACTTGGTCTACATCATCTGGGGCCAGTACGTGTCGTCTACCGCAGGAACGTCCACCATGGCAACCTACATGGTGCGCGAAGGTCGACTCGCCAACAACTATGGTTACGGTTCCGCCGTGGCCGTGGTGATTTTCATCATCTCGCTGGTCATTGCCTTGACCTACCAGCGGTTCGTGCTTAACAGAGATCTCGAAGGGGCGCTCACTGACGAGAGGGATGCCAAGCGTCGTGCCAAGCGTGCGGCGAAGGAAGCGGCCAAGCTTGCCAAGGTCAATGGCAATGCCGCAGCAGTTGCAAATGAGGTGGTTTCACAATGACGACCGCAGTCTCCCCGTCCGTAGGCAAGGGCAAGAACAAGACCTATGATCCGTATACACTGAGAAAATCCGCAAAGACCCCGTGGGGCAACCCGGTCGTCTACTTCTTCTCACTGCTGCTTGTGGCGCTGTGCGTTGGTCCGGTGCTGTACATCATTATCGGCGGCTTCCGCACCAATTCGCAGATTACGAGGGACCCGGCCGGCTGGCCCGATCCATGGAACTTTGAGAATTACAAGACGGTGTTCACTTCGAACATCTTCTGGTCGGAACTCGTCAACTCCCTGATCGTCTCCATTGGCACAATGGTGGGCGTTGTGGTGCTGGCCTTGATGGTGAGCTTCGTCATTGCCCGATACGAGTTCAAATTCAACAAACTGCTGTACTCGCTGTTTGCCGCCGGCATGATGTTCCCCATCACCGTGGCCATCACCCCGTTGTATCTGCTGCTGCGCAATCTGCACCTGATCAACTCGCATCTGGGCATTATCCTGCCCCAGATAGCATTCGGCCTGCCACAGGCCATCATCATCCTGGTGCCATTCCTCAAGTCCATTCCTAAGGAACTGGAAGAAGCGGCAGAGCTGGACGGCTGTTCTCGCATCGGCTTCTTCGGTGAAGCAATTTGAACTTTCTGCGCCCGTATGGTGCTGCCGTTGAGCTGGCCCGGCGTGGCCACCGTCGGCATCCTGAGCTTCGTGAGCAGCTGGAACGCCTACATGCTGCCGCTGTTCCTGCTCAACGATTCCAGCAAGTACACCTTGCCGCTCGGCGTGCAGATGTTCAGCTCCCAGCATTCGGTCGATACCGCTCAGGTACTGGCCTTCACCTCGCTGTCGATGATCCCCGCGCTGATCTGCTTCACCGTTTTCCAGAAGAAGATCGTTGGCGGCCTGACCGGTGCTGTCAAGGGCTAGTCGCAGCAACCATAACCGTGCCGTGGAAAGGTACATGGCTCTTTGGGCCGATTCCTTTCAACCTCTTCCTTTCCTCCTTTCCACGGCCCCTTTCTTTTCAATGAGGAGAAGACCATGAAGATCTCCAATCCCGTACTCCCCGGGTTCGATGCGGACCCCTCGATGATTCGCGTCGGCGACACCTACTACATCGCAAATTCCACATTTGACTGGTGGCCGGGAGTCCGTTTGCATGAATCCCGCGACATGGTTCACTGGAATCTGCTGCCCGGGCCCTTAAACCGCGTTTCCCAGCTGGATATGAAGGGCAATCCCTCCGGTGGCGGCATCTGGGCACCGGACCTGTCTTATGCGGACGGCAAATTCTGGCTTATCTACACCGACGTGAAAATCGTCAACGGCGCGTTCAAGGATTGCGCGAACTATCTGGTTACCGCCGACGACATTCGTGGTCCGTGGAGCGATCCGATTCGGGTCAATGGCGTCGGATTCGACGCCAGCCTATTCCATGATACCGATGGACGCAAGTATCTGGTGCAGCAAACCTGGGACTTCCGTGAATATCATCATCCGTTCGACGGCATCACCTTGACTGAATTCGATGTCAAAACCATGCAATTGAAGCCGGAAACAGCCCGCACCATCTGGCGCGGCACCGATGTGAAATTGGTCGAAGGACCGCACCTCTACGCCATCAATGGCTGGTACTACCTGTTTTGTGCGGAAGGCGGCACCCAATACGAGCATCAGGAGTCCGTGGCCCGTTCGCGTACCTTGGGTGAGCTTTCATTCGAAAGCATGCCGAGCAATCCGTTCCTCTCCAACTTCGATACCCCCGGCACCTACCTGCAAAAACAGGGGCATGGGGCGCTCGTGGATACGCCTAGCGGCGAATGGTATTACGCTTCGCTGTGCGGCAGGCCCTGGCGGCACGAGAACGAGCCGGCTCATGGTGTGCGCGGCTGGTGCACGCTCGGCCGAGAGACTTCGATCCAGAAGGTCGAGTGGGATGGCGACGGTTGGCCGTACGTGGTCGGCGGCCATGGGGGAGAGCGTTACGTCGAAGCCCCAGCCGACGCCATCGCAACCGAGGCCCCTACGAATCATAGCCAGCATGACGAGTTCGAATCAAACAAACTCGACCTCAACTGGAACACCCTGCGCGTACCATTCACCGAGACCATGGGCCGCGTGGGCGGCGGCTCGCTGACCTTGCGTGGTCAAGGGTCGCTGGCAAACCTGTTTGAACTGTCGCTGGTAGGACGCCGTTGGCAGGCGTTCGATTTCAACGCCGAAACCAAGGTGACATTCGATCCAAGCAACTACATGCAGATGGCCGGCCTGACCAACTTCTACAACCACCTGTGCTGGTCATGGGCATTCATCACCTGGGACGAGAAGCGAGGGCAGCGCGTAATCGAAGTCGCCCAGAACGATTTCGATACGTACACGTCGTTCCTCAAAGACACAGCCATCGCCATTCCTGATGACATCGAATCCGTATGGTTGCGAACCAAAGTGCGTACTCGTACCTACACCTACGAGTATTCGTTCGATGGCAAGACATGGCATGAGATTCCGGTGACGCTGGACGCCGCCGTGCTCTCCGATGATCATGTGGCCCAACGTTATGGCGGATTCTTTACCGGCGCGTTCGTCGGGTTGGTGGCCGTGGACCTTTCCGGATACGGCAAAGAAGCCATTTTCAGCCATTTCGATTACATGGAAATATGATGACGCCAGGCGGCTTTCCTGATAATCAGGGAAAGTCGCCTGACTATTCGGCACTGGGGAATGAAAGGCGACACTTGTGGCAAGCGACAATGAACATTGCGGCGACCGTGGCCGCGAATGTACCATAACCGTCTCCAACCCGGTGTTGCGTGGCATGTACCCGGACCCGTCCTGGATATGGGATACGACGCGCGAGGAAATCGTGCTGGTCAACTCCTCGTTTGAATTGGTGCCGGGGTTGCCCATTCATACGACCCGTGATCTTGTGACGTGGACGCGCACGGCGAATGCGGTGGATGAGACGATGTCTCATCGGCTGCTCATTGATGGCGTCGAGGATTCCGGCGGCCTGTACGCGCCGACCATTCGCCGTATCGGCGGGCGATATGTGATCGTATGCACCGTGGCCCGCGTGGATGAGGTGAAGGCGCTCGCTGCGGGATGCTCGCAGAAGGATATTGATAACTGCCGTGACGCCCAAGGCAATTTCGTCATCGAGGCCGATGAGTTGACCGGACCATGGCGCGGCCCGTACTGGGTGGCCGGGGCCGAAGGCATTGATCCGGACATCTTTGAAGACGGCGATGGCACAGTGTGGTGGACGCAAACGCGCCCGGCATTACACCCGCAGTGGGATGGTCAAACCGAAATCTGGACGCAGCCCATCGCCCCAGGCACGTGGACGTTGCAAGACCATAAAACCGTGATTTGGCGCGGCTATGGCATGGATGCGGTATGGGCTGAAGGGCCGCATTTGTACCGGGTGGGCGATTACCTCTACCTGATGACCGCCGAGGGCGGCACCAGCTTCGAGCACAGTGAGATGATAATGCGCACGCACGCACCGCGCGGATTCGCGGCGGCGCTCGCCGGTTTTGAGAAGAACCTTGCTGCGCAAGATATCTGGATTGAGCCGGCGCGTGACGGTGAACGAAGCGTGGTGGGCCGCGATGACCGGCTGTTTGAGGCTTGCAAACGCAATCCGATCCTCACACACCGTCATTTGGGAGCGGGGGAGCCAGTCCAATGCGTTGGGCACGCCGATCTGCTGCTGCATCCGACCGTCGGCTGGCTGCTCGCGTGTCTTGGCGTACGCGAGACTCCGGGCGAGGAACCCGGAGAAACGTTCAGCTACTGTGGCCGGGAAACGTTCGTGGCACCGGTCGTATGGCAGCACAATCCGGTCTCGTGGAAGCTGGACGGTGGGGAGCCGAATAAGCGTATCGATATCGTCGATCCCGGTTGGCCTGTCGTGGCTCCGGGGCTTGGCCGGCTTCCCGAGAAGTTGGTCGTGGACGTTGACGAGGATGGATTGCCATGTGCAGTGAGGGGTGTGGACTCTGCGAGGTGTGATTGCGCTGCTGGTGATAATGCCGCATGCTCTGCTGAGCTCATCCAGCTCGACGATACCCGCCTAGTCGGCGTTCGAGGCCGTGACGATTACCGGTTCCTGCGCGTCGACGGGCAGGAATATGCCGCGTTCACCCGGCCCGAATACACGATGATGATGCATCAGGATTCCACCCATGTTGTCATGGTCATGGCGGAAGCGGAATCCGGCCAATTGACGGCCGAAATCACCGATAGGGGAGATAAGCGGTGCATTGCGCTTGGAGCGCTTGGGGCCAACGAATGGTTCGGATTGCGCTTGCATGGCAATCGTTTGGAATTCCTTGCCGGGCAGCCTGCACCTGACAGTATTGATGAGGGAACAATGCCTGATATTGCACTAATTGCGCATGCGGACGTTACTTATGCTCGTATCATGGCAGATTGTGATGCGCGATTCCTCAGTACCGAATGGGCCGGCGGATTCGTGGGTTGTCTGATCGGCGTAAAACGGCGGTAATGATCTCAGCCCGCTCTACAATATTGTGCAATCATATTGTTTAATCGTTAAACAAATGCAAGGGGGCAATCGATGGCGCACGATCTCGAACAACTCAAGCAAGATCACCCGGATGTGGCGAAACTGTTCGCCGATGACTGGTTGCAGTACCGTAAGTCGGAGATTTTGCCGGAACTTACGCGCGAGGCGCAGTCCACGTGCGACCGCATCAATCGCATCTACTTTGAAGACACCGCCGAAGCTGAGCGACTGTTCCGCGAACTCGTGCCCGAGGCCGGCGAGGGCGTGGACTTAACGATTAACCGCCCCCCGCCAATCCGGCTTGATTACGGGCTGGGCCTGAAAATCGGAGACCGTACGTTCATCAACATGGACCTGCTGATTGTGGGCGGCGGCCCGATCTCCATCGGCTCCGATTGCCTGATCGGCCCGCGCGTGAGCATCTATACGCCAAACCACGCCATCGCCCGCAAGCCTCGACTGGAAGGCTGGCAGCACAACGCCGACGTGACCATCGGCAACAATGTGTGGCTGGGCGGCAATGTGGTGATCTGCCCCGGCGTCACCATCGGAGACAACTCGATTATCGGTGCGGGCGCAGTCGTCACCCACGACATTCCCGCCGATTCCATCGCTGTGGGCAATCCGTGCCATGTGATTGCCGAAGTCCCGGATGACTGGACTCCTGAAGAGCGGGCCGCTGCCGAGGATCGGTAGGTTTGCTGCTCTGGCCAACTGTCACGGCGAAACCGGGATACAGGAGAGAAAGGAACAATGCAATGACGCAATATCATGTTTCCGCGCAGGCGGCGAAGACGAACGGCGCCGGCAGCGCGGCCGACCCGTTTCTGACCATCGGCCAAGCGGCGGCCATCGCCCGAGCCGGCGATGAGGTGGTTGTGCATGCCGGCACCTATCGGGAATCTGTCGACCCCCGATTCGGCGGAGAGAGCGCCACGAACCGCATCGTCTACCGCGCGGCCGCGGGCGAACCGCGCCCGGTAATCACCGGCTCCGAACGTATCGACACATGGCAGCCCGAAGGCGATGGCGTGTGGAAAGCCGTAATCCCGAACGCATTCTTCAACGGATACAACCCGTACGTGGAAACCGTATTCGGCGATTGGACCGTATACCCGGACCCAAAGGTCGAGGTACGCCACCTGGGCGATGTGTATCTGAATGGCAAATCCTTCTACGAAGTCGCCTCGCTGGACAAGGTGCGCAACCCACAGCGTTGGGATACCGGCCGTGACGCCGCCACCGATTCCATCGTGCCGCTGATTGATCCGGATGCCACCGTGAACGTGTGGTGCTGTGCGGTCGATGATGAGGCCACAACCATTTGGGCCAATTTCCATGAAGCCGACCCGAATGCGGAACTTACCGAAATCAACGTGCGCGAGACCTGTTTCTACCCGAGCCGCCCGTTCGTCAATTACATTACGGTCTCCGGCTTTGAAATGGCGCAGGCGGCCTGCCCTTACACGCCGCCGACTGCCGATCAGGTCGGGCTGGTGGGCCCGCATTGGTCCCGCGGGTGGGTTATCGAAAACAATCGCATTCATGACGCGAAATGTTCGGCGATCTCGCTGGGCAAGGAGATTTCCACCGGCGACAACGAATCGACGCGCACCCATCGTAAGTCCGGGTACCAATACCAAAAAGAGGCCGTCTACAAGGCGCTGCATGCCGGCTGGGAGAAAGGCGTAGTCGGCGGGCACGTGGTGCGCGGCAACGTAATCTACGACTGCGGCC
>OBYK01000925.1_pt1 | contig 11509 bp, 6 predicted proteins | sample 1476721 | NCBI WGS metagenome assembly OBYK01 (sample SAMEA2580191, study PRJEB22360) | human gut metagenome | biome: human gut; feature: human-associated habitat; material: faeces | place: Denmark | collected 2008/2010
TGTCCGATTCGTCGCGCCCCCCGGCCGCCCCCGGGGCCCCAGCCACGACGCGGTCGCCATGTATTCGGTCAGCATCGCAAACAGGAAGCAGGCGAGCATATTCGACACGAACGTGCCCACCACGAACGGCGAACCGTTCACCGACGGCAGCAGCAGGTCCGTGGCGCGACGGAACCCGACGCCGACGAAACCGCCGACGAACACCACGAGATACATCAGACCATCGGCAAGAGGGTTGAATCGCGCCTGCATGCGTTTCATCGGCGCGAGCGGAATCTGCGGCGGATGCTTGGATGCGGCGGCACCGGACGGGCGCACATCCGCGCGCGCCACTTCGGCGACGTCGATCGACTGCGTGGCGGGATTCGGCTCATCACCCGCGTTTGGCGAGTCTGCCGCCCGTTGTTCTTGCGATTCCATCACGTTCCCCTTGTACTTGGCTTTCCGCGGACAGCGTCGTTCCGCCCCAGCCATACGGCAACGAGCTGGCCGCAGGTGCCGTCTTCTTAACCTTGTACGAGTCTACACGTGCGTTGCAACCAAACATCGAACATGTCCGATTCGGTGGATAACTGTGGATAACTTCGGGTGGCCCTAGACGTCTACGAATGGTTATGGAAGACAGTAAGGCCGCGTCAGACGGACACGTCGCACAACCGCCGCATCGCATGCCGTGCGTCGCTTTCGTCCTCGCCGCTGAACAGCACGACCAGATAGTCGCCGGCGCGCAGCCGCGTATCGCCATGCGGCACGATCTGCCGTTCGCCGCGACGCAGGCCGATCACCAGACAGCCGTACGGCCAGCGCACGTCACGCATCAGCTTGCCGTCCGCGGTCGCACCCATTTCCACAGGCAGTTCCATGATGCCGTTGTCGATGCGATTGGCGATTGCCGTCGTGCCGCCTTGCGCGCGCATGTACCGTTCCAGCAGCTCGCCGTAGATCGGTTTCGTACGCAGCAGGTCGGAGACGAGCAGCGCGATGAACGCGACGGCGGCGACCGGCAGCATGTGCGTCAACGTGCCGGACATTTCCACGGCCAGCAGAATCGACGTGATCGGTGTTTTCACGGACGCGGCCAGCGTGCCCGTCATCACGCATACCGCGAAAATCGCCACGGAATCGGACGGCAGGTTGCCGAACTGGCGCAACGTCTCGCCGCAGATACCGCCGGCGAGTGAGCCAACCGCGAGAATCGGCATGAAAATGCCGCCGGGAGCGCCTGAACCGAAGCTGGTGGAGGTGAACAGCACTTTCACCACGAACAGCACGCACAGCATGCCCAAGCCGACGCGCACATGCTCGGCCATGGCGATCAGGTTCGAGCCGCCGCCGAGCACGTCAGGCAGCCAAATGCCGATTGGCAGCGCGAGTGCGATCGCGATCAAAGGGCGGCTCCATGCGGGAAGCTTGCCGTACAGCGTTTGGAAGCCGAGCAGCGAACGGTTCATCAGCGAACCAGCCAAACCGGCCACCAATCCCAGCGGAATCAGCCACCCGTATTCGCCGAGCGGCAGTTGGCCGATGGTGCCGAAGTCAAGCACCGGACGCAGGCCGAAACAGTATTTCGATACGAAATCGGCGGTCAGGGACGCGGCGGTGGCGCCCATCAGAATCGCGGGCGAAAAACTGCGATGCACCCCTTCCAAAGCGAACATCATGCCGGACAGCGGTGCGCTGAACGCGGCGGACAGGCCGGCCGCGGCACCGGCGGTGACCAGATAATGCTCCTGCACGTCCTCACGTTTCTTGCCGCGCAGCCGGTGCGATAGGAACTGCGCGCCCGATGCGCCGATTTGGATGGACGGTCCTTCGCGGCCGAGCGAGAGGCCGAAGAGCGATCCGAGCAGGCCTCCGATGAAGCGAACCGGCAGAATCGTCTGCCATCGCATTTTCAGGCCGCAGATCACCACGCCGTTGGTTTGCGGAATGCCGCTGCCGCCGGCCATCGGCTCTTTTTTGACCATCCATGCGATGGCGAGCGCGGCTGCGATTGCGGCGACCGCCCACGGTGCGACCAGCCACGGGGTTTCGCGGATGCGCGCGTAGATCCAGCGCGCGGTGTCGGTGCCGTATTCGATGCCGAGACGGTAGAGGACGACGAGGAAGCCGGAAATCAGGCCGACGAGAATGCCGGCAGCGGCCATCTTCCATTTCAGGTGGTCGAATCGCGGGACCAGTTTGCTGAACCTGTCAAACCTGTCGAACCTGTCGTTAGGCGGCATTGCAGTCATCGCACTCCCCTTTTCCGTTCCTCCGCCGCGCACCCCGTCGGTGTGTATGCGGTGTGCGTCATACGCGCACGCCATCGCACACACCATACGCAAAGTGCCGGCAGGCACAGGCCCACCGGCACTTGTCATTGACGTTCGTTACCGACGTTCATATCGACGAATCAGCCGAATCAGCTTCAGTCGATCAGCGAGTTGATCTGGATGATGTGGTCGCGCTGCGGGCCGGTGCCGATCACGGAAATGCGGCAGCCGGACAGTTCCTCAAGACGCTTGACGTAATCCTGGCAGGTCTTCGGCAGATCGTTGAAGTCATGGACCTGGGAAATGTCCTCGTCCCAACCCGGCATGGACTCATAAATCGGCTTCGCGGCGGCGAACTCGGCCTGGTCGGTCGGCATATCGTCGCGACGCTCGCCGTTGACGTCGTACGCCACGCACAGCGGGATTTCCTTGAGGCCGGTGAGCACGTCGAGCTTGGTGAGCACGATGTCGGTCAGGCCGTTGACCTGGGCCGCGTAACGGTTGACGACCGCATCGAACCAACCGCAGCGACGCGGGCGACCGGTGGTCACGCCGTACTCGTGGCCTTGGGCGCGCAGCCATTCGCCGTCCTCGCCAAACAGTTCGGTCGGGAACGGGCCTTCGCCCACGCGGGTCACATACGCCTTGGAGACGCCGATCACGCGGGTGATCTTGGTCGGACCAACGCCGGTGCCGGTGCAGGCGCCGCCGGCGGTCGGGTTGGAGGAAGTCACGAACGGGTAGGTGCCGTGGTCCACGTCGAGCATGGTGGCCTGGCCGCCTTCGAACAGCACGGTCTTGCCCTCGTCGAGCGCCTTGTTGAGCACCAGGGAGGTGTTGGCCACGTACGGCTTCAGGCGTTCGCCGAGCTTGAGCAGCTCGTCGGTGGTCTCGTCCACGTCGATCGGGCGACGGTTGTACAGCTTGACGAGCATCTGGTTCTTCTGATGCAGGCTGGCCTCGACCTTGTCATGCAGATGCTCCGCGTTGAACAGGTCGTGCACGCGGATGCCCACGCGGTTGATCTTGTCGGCGTATGCCGGGCCGATGCCACGGCCGGTGGTGCCGATCTTGTGCTTGCCGAGGAAGCGTTCGGTCACCTTGTCGAGCACGCGGTGGTACGGGGCGATGATGTGCGCGCTTTCGCTCACCAGCAGTCGGGAGCAGTCCACGCCACGGCTTTCAAGGCCGTCGATCTCCTGGAACAGCACTTCCGGATCGACGACGACGCCGTTGCCGATGACGGGGGTGGTGTTGGGGCTGATGATGCCGGACGGCAGCAGGTGCAGTGCGTACGATTCGTCGCCGACGACCACAGTATGGCCAGCGTTATTGCCGCCGTTGAAACGGGCGACGTAGTCGACCTTCGTGCCGATCAGATCCGTTGCCTTACCTTTGCCCTCGTCTCCCCACTGGGCACCGATCAAAACAATTCCAGGCATGTTGTTGCACCTCCGTGCGTACGCGATTCTGCCTTAAGCCTTGCGCCTAAAGCCTTACAAAGGTTACTCTTCACCCTCTACCGGGTCTGAGGGATGCTCACGGCTCCGGACCGACCGTAATCGGATTGCAACCGGTCCGAAAAACAGACCAGAAAACGCCCGAAAACAGTTCGAAAGACCGTTGGCTAGTTCAGCGCGCGCCCGGCACTGCCGAGCTGCTTGCATGCTTCGACCACACGCGCGGCCATCGCGGATTCAGCTTCACGACCCCAGGATCGCGGATCGTACAGCTTCTTGTTGCCCACCTCACCGTCGATTTTGAGCACCGAATCATAGTTGGAGAACATGTGACCGGCCACCGCACGGCTGAATGCGTACTGCGTATCGGTGTCGATGTTCATCTTCACCACGCCGTAGCTCACGGCCTGCGCGATCTCCTCCGGCGCGGAGCCGGAACCGCCGTGGAACACCAGGGCGAACGGCTTACCGGGAGCGACATCCAGCGAGTGCGCGGGGTCGGGCATTTCGCCGGCCTTGATCGCGAGCGCGACCGTGGTCTGGATTTCGTCGAGCAGTTCGGGGCGCAGTTTCACCACGCCCGGTTTGTATGCGCCGTGCACGTTGCCGAAGGTGAAGGCGGCCATGTAGCGTCCGCGCTCGCCGAGGCCGAGTCGTTGCGCGACGGTGATGCCTTGCGCGGGCGTGGAATACAGTTTGTCATTGATTTCGGCGCTGTGCCCGTCTTCTTCGCCACCGACCGCGCCGATTTCGATTTCCAGCACGGTGTGCGCGGCTTGGGATTTGTCGAGCAGTTCTTCTGCGATGTCGAGGTTTTCATCCAGCGGCACTGTGGAACCGTCCCACATGTGTGACTGGAAGGTCGGTTCCTGACCGTGCTTCACCTGTTCGACTTCATGGTCGAGCAAGAGGCGCACCCATTCGTCCAAATACTGTTTGGCGCAGTGGTCGGTGTGCAGGGCGATGGTGATGTTGGGGTATTTCGCCGCGACTTCGTGCGCGAAGGCTGCGAAGGCAAGCGAGCCGGTGACGCGGTCGTTGACGCGTTGCCCGGAGAAGTAGGCGGCGCCGCCTACGGAGACTTGGATGATGCCATCGGATTCCGCCTCGGCGAAACCCTGGAGTGCGGCGTTCAGGGTCTGCGTGCTGGTCACATTGATCGCGGGATAGGCGTAACCGCCGCGGCGTGCGGCGTCCAGCATTTGCGCATAACGTTCCGGCGTTGCAATAGTCATGCCTCCATTATCGCCCAACCCTATCCCACTTGTCATGTGACAACATTCGCCATCTTTCCTTTCCGTTTTCCCGACCGTCCGCTCCATATCCAGGTCGCCCGCCCCACTAGAGCCATATGCCGAGCGTTTTCGTCTCATATCCCGACACTTGCGGGACCGACCAATAAACATGGCGAAACCATTGCGATCGTTCCATCGGAAGTCATAGAATGTCCACCGGATCGCGCGACGAAGAGCCCAACCGGGTGTTCCCGCACGGGCATGCCGCCGCACGTAGATGTTGCGACCAATACCCGCGAGGAGGCTTGATGCACCAGGTTTTCGCCATCTTCCTTCGAGACGTGAAACGCATTCTGAAGAACCCCGTGGCGCTCGTCGTCACGCTGGGTGTGGCCATCATCCCATCACTGTACGCATGGTGCAATATCCTCGCCAACTGGGACCCGTACGCGAACACGGGCAACATCCAAGTCGCTGTGGCGAACGAGGACAAGGGCACAACCTCCACGCTGGTCGGCCATCTCGACGCTGGCCAGCAGACCGTCAACCAGCTTAAGAAGAACCATCAGCTCGGCTGGCGTTTCGTTCCCAAGCAGCAAGCCATCGAAGGCGTGGAATCCGGCAAATACTATGCGGCGATCGTACTGCCGGAAGACTTCAGCTCCAGACTAATCGGCACCGTCACCGGTAAAGGCGACCGACCGTCGATCACGTACTACATCAACGAAAAGCTGAACGCGATCGCGCCGAAAATCACCGATACGGGCGCGACCACGATCGACGAGCAGATCAACACCACTTTCGTTTCCAGCGTGGCCGACGCCGTGGCAAAGGAAGTGAAGGAGGCAGCGGGAGAAACCACCGGCAGCGTGAAAAGCGCGCAAAGCGACGTCATCAACGATCTGACCGACACCATCAACCAGCTCGAAACCGTCCAACAGCAGCTGCGCGACACCCGTTCCACGCTCGACAAGGCCCTCACCACCATCGATTCGGCCAAACAGTCCAACATCGCGCTCACCTCGGAAATCACCAACTCGCTTGACACCGTCGGCAAGGCGTCCGACTTGCTGAGCGAGACGCGCACACAAACCGAACGATTCTCGAACACGCTGGTCGGAGCGCTCGACAACGGCAGCACGCAACTGTCCGGCCTGCAGGTCAACGTGAGCAATGCCACCGGCACCGTGCTCAGCGGACTGAACACCACGCAGGACGCGCTCGACCAAGTGTCCAGCACCATGCATCACGTCAACACCACCACCGGCAATGTGCTCGACGACGTGGAGAAGGCGTTGCAGGCCAGCCAGCTGGATCCGAACAGCCAAACGTATAAGGATCTTTCCGCGCAGCTCGCCGAAGCCCGCAAACAGCTGACGTTCCAGCAGCAGCGCATCGACGCCTTCGATCAGGACACCACGGCTGCGATCAACGCGGGGAAGAACACCGCGAACGGGTTCAACGACGATGTCACCACGCTGGCGAAGAACGGCACGGCGTCGATGGCGAGCGCACGCACGACCATCACCGGCACGGTCATGCCGAATCTCAACACCGGGCTCGATACACTCAGCCTGGCCAATGGGTCGCTGTCCGGCACGCTTACCACGCTGCAAAGCACGCTGGAACAGGGCAACGGGCTGCTCGACCAGTTGTCGCGCACCGTGACCCAAACGAACACCACCATTGCTGGCACGCAGACACAGCTCGCCAATCTCGCCAAACAGCTCAACACCACGCGCACCGATGTGGCCGCGTTGAGCAGTTCGGCGATGTTCCAGCAGCTTTCCCAAGCGCTCGGACTTGACGCGAGCGAGGTCGGCTCGTTCGTGGGCGAACCGGTGCATTTGGACGAACAGGTCCTCTACCCGGTCAAAAACTATGGTTCCGCGGTCACGCCGTTCTACACGAATCTTGCGCTGTGGGTCGGCGGATTCGTGCTCGTCGCGATCTACAAGCTTGAAGTGGACCGCGATGAGAAGATCCGCATGTACACGCCACGCCAAGGCTATATGGGCCGTTGGCTGCTGTTCGTCACGGTCGGATTCCTGCAGGCGATCATCGCCACGATCGGCGATCTCGCGCTGGGCATCCAATGCGAGCATCCGTTCCTGTTCATCCTCGCCGGCATTTTCGCCTCGTTCGTCTACGTGAACATCATTTACGCGCTCGCCGTGGCGTTCCGGCATATCGGCAAGGCCGTCGCCGTGATTCTGGTGATCATCCAGATTCCGGGCGCGGCAGGCCTCTACCCCATCGAGATGATGCCGGAATTCTTCCGCCGTCTGAAACCGTTCCTACCGTTCACCTACGGCATCAACGCGATGCGCGGGCCGATCGGCGGCATGTATGCCAACCATTATTGGATCGACATGCTCTCGCTGTTCTGGTATCTGCCTGTGGCGCTGTTCATCGGCTTGGTGGTCCGCAAGCTGGCGTTGAACCTCAACCGCCTGTTCGACAACCGTCTGGCGGACACTGATCTGATGATCACCGAACATAACGAAGGCACGGTGGAACCGTTGCGGCTCACCGAGACCGCGCAGCAGATCGCCGAGGAGTTCCCCGAACTCGCCCGCAGACGGGCGATTCATTTCTTCCGCCTGTACCCGCGCCTGGTGCGTTGGGGATTCCTCGCGCTGGCGGTACTGCCGTTCGTGTTCCTGCTATTGCTATTCATCACGCGCATGAAGCTCGCCATGCTGCTCGGTTGGATCATTTCGATCATCGCCATCGACACGTATCTCATCGTGGTGGAGTATCTGCGCGAACGGTATGCGAATTATCTGGGCGAGGAAGCGATGAGTGCGGAAGAGTTCCGCAGCGCGATCCTGCACGAGAACCTGCTGTTCCGGCCGGGCATGCATTACAAGCCGATGCATGCCGTACGTACGAGGCTGTATGAGGTTGCGCATGGTGGTTTGGCCGGACATGCGACTGAACATGCGGCTGAGTATGCGGCTGGAAACACGGACGGAAATGCTGGCAGGAGTCTGCGTGAGGAGGGGAACGAACAGTGAAAATGATCTGGGGCATCTTCAAGCGGGACATGTGCCATGCCACCCGCAACGTGATCGCCGTGATCGTCTCGATGGGCCTGGTGGTGGTGCCGGCGCTGTACGCCTGGTTCAACATCGCGGCCAGCTGGGACCCCTACGGCAACACCAAGGCATTGAAGGTCGCCGTGGCCAATAACGACAAGGGTTACAAGTCGGATCTCATACCGGTGCGCGTCAACGTGGGCGAAACCATCATCAGCACACTGCACGCCAACGACCAGCTGGACTGGCAGTTCGTGAAAAGCGACAAGGCAATCGACGGGGTGAAATCCGGCGAATACTATGCGGCGATCGTAATTCCGAAAGGTTTCAGCGCCGACATGATGACGCTGTTCTCCCCCGACATCAAACACGCGCAGCTCAAGTACTATCTGAACGAGAAAATCAACCCGATCGCCCCGCATATCACCGATCAGGGCGCGACAACCGTGGTCAACACGATCGACAAAACCTTCGCCAAAACGATTGCGCAAGTCGGACTCGACCTGGCCTCAAGCATCCTACACTATTCGCAAAGCCCGCAAATGGCCGAATACATGCGCAACCTCAACGGCAATCTCACCACCATGGCGGATACGCTGAGCGGCGCATCGCAGCAGGTGACGTCGTATTCGCAGCTGCTCGGCTCGGCGAACGACATCGTGGATTCCACGGGCAAACTGCTCGCCTCGGCGACCAAGGCGGGCAAACAGGCCCAGAACGCGTTGAAGCAAGGCAAATCAGGTGCCACGTCACTCACTTCTGCAGGTGCGAACGTCACCTCCTCGGTGAACACCGCGCTCGACCAGGTGTCAGGCGCGTTCGACCAAGTAGCTGCCAAGGTGAACAAGGCGTTCGACGCGATCGGCAAGGGCTCAGACACCGCAGCCAGCCAGTTGACAGCGTTGAGCGAACAAGTCTCCAGCGGCGAATCGCTGTACGACACGTACATCACAAGCCTCAACCACATGCGCGAATCGGTGGAACAACTACCGGACAGTGATTCCGCGAAACAGGCGCTGCTGGAAGCCATCGACCGGGAGATCACGCTGCTGGAAGCCGCCAAAGGCGATTCGCAGAAGCTCGCGCAGCAACTGAAAGACGCTTCCACGCAGGTCACGCAGGATACCGCAGCCGCGGAAAGCTCCCGCAAGGAGATCCTGAACCGCATCACCTCCGCGAAGCAGTCGATCAGCAATGTGCGCGACGATTACGCCACGAACGTCAAGCCGAAAATCGACGCGCTCGCCTCCACAGTCAGCACGCTGATCTCCCAAACCGACAGCATGATCACCCAGCTGAGCGGCACCGCCGACGGTCTGGACGATGTGACGGGCGATGTGGGGACGAATGTGACGTCCATCCGTTCCACGCTCGGCGCGATCGCGAAGAAACTCGACTCGTCGGCAGCGACGGTGAAGGAGCTGATCACGAAGCTGGAGACGGGCGGAAACGCCGGTGACGGCAACAGCGATGGTGGCGACGGTGACAACGACGCCGATTCGGGCGAATCGGACGAACTACGTGCACTGGCCACCGCCAACGCGTCCACACTGTCCACGCTGATTTCCGCGCCCGTCGCACTGCATCGCGTCTCGGTGTACCCGATCGCGAACTACGGTTCGGCCATGGCGCCGTTCTATACGATCCTGTCAATCTGGGTGGGTGCGATCATCCTGTGCGCCATGCTGAAAGTGACGATTTCGGACCGCGAGAAGGCGCATGTGCTGGGCTTGGGCGACACGCTGCCGCGCATCGCCGGCCCGTCCGGCCCGGGGAACGCCTCACGTTGGGGACTGCGTCTCGACCACGAGTATTTCGGACGGTACGCGATCTTCGCACTGCTCGCGTTGCTGCAGGGCACACTGGTTTGCCTGGGTGACACGTATTTCCTTGGCGTGCAGGCGAATCATGCGCTGCAGCTCCTTGCCGTGGGGTGGCTTGCCGCGCTCGTGTTCTCGAATATCGTGTATACGCTGACCGTGTCGTTCGGCGATATCGGCAAGGCCGTGGCCGTGGTGCTGCTGGTGATGCAGGTCGCCGGTTCGGGCGGTACGTTCCCTATCGAGACGCTGCCGAAGTTCTTCCAAATGCTCTACCCGTTCCTACCATTCCCGCACGCCATCGATGCCATGCACGCCGCGATGGCCGGATCATACGGCAATGAGTACCTGCTTGACATGGTGTATCTCGCCTTGTTCCTGATTCCTTCGCTGCTGCTGGGATTGGTGTTGCGCAAGCCGGTGATCCGGTTGAACAACTGGGTGAGCCGCAATCTGGAGTCCACCAAGGTGATGTGACGAGGCGGATTTGAACGGGCTGGTTTGAGCCGGTTTAGATCGGTTTCGGCTGGTACACGTGAACGCGCTGCCCGCCATCATCGACGACCTGAAAACCCAAAGCCACGAATTCGTCACCATCGACCAGCCGGCAAAAACCTAAGCTAGCGTGGAGGCGTAGGGCATTGTCCTGCCCAGTCACTTCCCTTACGTACCGCTGCGCCATCCCGGCGCTCCTCTGCGCCGCCACTACCCCACATGTCGCCTCCTCACGCACCAACAAGTGTCCGATCCCCCGAATCAGCCACCCACGCGTCATCCGGTCACCCCAGGTTGTCCGATTCGGGAGAAACGGACACTCAGGGGCACCGTGCAAACCACACGTTGATCAGAGAACCGGCAACCACCAGCACAACACCGATCCAGAACGGCATGCCCAGCGCCACGCCCAACAGAAGCGTGCTAGAAGCCGTGGAAAACAGCGGAGTCGCGTACGAACCAATCGCAAGCGTTTCCATACTGCCGTGCAACATGCCGTATCCCCAGCACGCGTAGCCGCCCGAAATCGAAGCGGCGCACGCAATCAGCGCAGCATATCCACCGATGCCGGGCGCCGTGTCCGGCAAACCGTCTCCCGAAACGAAATGGATGGTCCACAGTACAACGGCCACACAGCAGAAGAAAATCGTCGTGCCGTCGTAACCGCCGGACAACGACGGCGTAAAAGTCGCATAAATCGCCCAAATAAAGGCGCCAACAAACGCGAGCACATACGGTAGGGGGTTACTGGCGATATTGTGGACCGCTTCCTGCATATCAAGGCTTTCTCCGCCAACCGCCATCGCCACACCGATGGTTGCGATCACCGCGCCAGGAATCGCTTTGGCGACCGCACCACGTTTGTGCGATACCGCTGCGGTCATCAGCACCAGCAGCGTCGGCCACAAGTAGTTGACAAGGCTGACTTCCACGGATTGCGCGTTCGTTGTGGCCAGGCCGATCGACAGCGAGATTGACGCCTCGTATGCGATGAACATGAGTCCGCCTGCGATGAGGTACTTGCATGGCGCTTCGCGGATTGGTTTCGGACGGCGCACAATGAACAGCATGACACCACCGACGGTGTAGATGAGCGCCGAACCGAGCGTGGCGCCGAACGATTCGGAGACCAGTCGCACGAGGCCGGCCATGAAGCCCCACAGGACGATTGCGAACAGGCCGATGAGTGTCGCCGCGTGTGAT
>OBYK01000931.1_pt1 | contig 11415 bp, 7 predicted proteins | sample 1476721 | NCBI WGS metagenome assembly OBYK01 (sample SAMEA2580191, study PRJEB22360) | human gut metagenome | biome: human gut; feature: human-associated habitat; material: faeces | place: Denmark | collected 2008/2010
ACGCTCGCGGACTTCCAACTTTACCGCCTTACCACGAGCACGCCGTTGCGGCGCACGGTGTACGAGCCGGGCTTTTCCTCCCGATCCGTCTGGAACAGGATGACCGGCTCGCCTTCGATGCCTTGCAATTCGACCGTCTTCTTGCCACGGGGCAGGTAGAAGTCGAAGGTGGCGTCGGCGGAGGCGCGCACGGTGTGCAGCACGTCGGCATTCTCCTGCGACGAGGCCGCGAGATATGCGCGGACCAGCTTCGTCAGATCGGCCACATCCAGGTCGCAGCCGACGAAATACGCTTCGCCGGAGCCGTACGGATTACGGGTGACCGCGGCCGTGCCGTCGAGCTCCCATTCGTCCGCTTCCTCGCCGGCGTACGTGGCAAGCACCTGCGCGTGTTCGCCGGTCACGTTCACGTCGTTCTGCCACAGGCGGGTCGTGCACACCGTGGCGGGGTGTGGTGCCGTCCAGCGCGGCCGAATCGTCGGCGGACGACAGTCGGATCTCGCCCGGCTCGCCTTCGGCTTCGGCGCCGAGGATGTTGAATTCCTCGCCGCGGACGCCCAGCATCGAGCGCAACAGGCCATCGCCCGCGCCCGGGTATCCGCCGAGCCAAGTGTGGAAATGCTCGTCGATCAGTCCGGTCGCGTAGCCGACCACCACGCGGCCGCCGGCGGCCGCGAAGTCGGCCAACCGCTGCGTGTCGGCGGCGCTCAGGATCAGCACGGTCGGCAGCACGACGGTCTTGTACGAGCTCCAGTCGTAGGCGAGCGGCACGATGTCGGCGCGCGAGCCCGCGTCCAGGAACGCGCGGTACCAGTCACGCACGTCATGCCAGTGGTTGAGTTTCATGCTCGGCAGGGTCTGGGAGCGGGTGGCCCATTCCGATTCGGCGCTGAAGAGGATCGCCGTGTCGGAGTGCGCCAATTCGGTACCCTGCACGCCGGCGTCGGCGAGCGTGTGCAACGACGCGCCCAGCTCGCACACCTGGCGGAACAGCTTCGTGTCCTCGCCGGCGTGCGGAACCATGGCCGAATGGAACGCTTCGGCACCGAACGCGGACGCGCGCCACTGGAAGAAGTTGATGGCGTCGGCGCCCATGGCCACATGGGCCAGGGAGTCACGCACGGTCTCGCCCTTGCGCTTGCGGGTGTTAAGCGGCTTCCACTGCACCGCCGAGGTGGAGTGTTCCATGACGTACCACGGCTTGCCGAGCGCGAGCGAATCCATGAGAGCGTCGGAGCAGGCCAGCTCGTCGAGGTGGGATTCGCCCTCGTGGAAGTAGTGGTCGTTGGATACGAAGTTCACTTCCTTGGCCCAGGCGGCGTAGTCCATGCAGCACTGGTCGGTGGAGACCATGAAGTTCGTGGTGAACGGCTTGTCGGGGCAGATTTCGGCGATCGCGTCGCGTTCGGCTTTGTAGAAGTCGAGGAGCATGTCGTTGCCGAACCGTTCGAAGTCGAGCTTCTGGCCGGGGTTGACCATCGAGTCGGCGCCCATGAACCGTGGGATGAGCACTTCGTCGAAGCCGTTCATCTCCTGGCCCCAGAAGGTGGTGCCCCACGCCTGATTGAGCGCGTCGATGGTGCCGTACTTGCGGCGGCACCATGCGCGGAAGGCCTCGAGCGCGTTGTCGGAGTAGTCCTCGCGGTTGTTCCACCCGTATTCGTTGCCCATGTGCCATGCGGTCACATACGGGTTGGTGCCGTACCGTTCGGCGAGCTTGCGGCACAGGGTCAGCGCGTATTCCTTGAACACCGGGCTGGTCGGGCTCCAGGATTGGCGCGAGCCGGCGTTGACCGGATGGCCGTACTTGTCACGCGGAAGGACCTCCGGGTGGCTTTCGTACAGCCACAGCGGCGCGGTCGCCGTCGCGGAGGCCAGGTCGACCACGATGCCGGCATTGCCGAGTTTGTCGATGATGCGGTCGAGCCAGCCGAAATCCCAACGATCCTCGGTGGGTTGGATGCGATCCCAGCTGAAGATGGCGAGGGCCACGGTGTTGACGCCGGCCTGCTTCATCAGGCGGATGTCGTCGTCCCAGATGTCCTCGGACCATTGGTCGGGATTGTAGTCGCCACCGAAGGCGATGCCGCGGCCATCCGCGGTCAGCAGTTCCGGCCATTCGAAGTTGCGTCGCGCACTCACGATTATCTCCTTTGGTAATTGGCATAAAGCCATGGTTTTTTGTATATTACATTCGTTATTTGCCCACCGGCATGTGGTACACCGGTGTAGCATACACGTCGGTGACGTCAGCGACGCACGCATCGGACTGCTCCAGGCGGGCCGCCATCGACGATGTTACCTTCACGCGGACCCCGCGCCTCAGCGGCGTGACGACCAGCGTCAGCTTTCCACCAGCGGCATCGATGGCATCCGCGTAATCGCGCAATCCGACCTGCCATGTCTCGCCGTTGCAGAAATTATCGGCGATCAGCACATCGCCGCAGAACAGCCAGCCGATATCGCCCTGGTATGCGATGTTCAGCATGACATCGGCGACCTGCCGTTGATCGCGGAAAAGCCGTCCCATGCCAGCCGGCAAAGCGATTTCGTACCGATCGGCGTGCAGTCTTCTCAGACGCGCATACACCGATACGGGCTCCACCGGCCGCGGAGAGCCGAGCAAGCCTTCCGGATATGCGGCGATCCCGTTTTCGGCGCGGGGCGATTCCAGCGTCCACCCATCGCCGTCCTCGTACAGCAACGCGTTGTCGTCGTCGACGAAGGCGAGGCCTCCGTCCAACACCGTCATCCGCCCGGCGAGCGCTCGTGTGACGCATACGATCTCCGCCGCGTCCCGGACCATGAAGCGTTCGAAATCCGCCTTGCCGACGGTGACGTCCTGGATGTCGCCTTCGAAATGGAACGTCAGCTCATCCATGCCATCGGGCTTGAGGAACACGAACGTGCGGAACGGTCGGCCCGGCACCCGCAGCACGGTGACCGGCTGCAGGTTGGCGCGGACGAGCCGCACGCCGTCCAGATCCATGTTGAACGGCAATATGCAGTTCTCCCCCTCGGCGAGGCCGATGCCGGTGAACCGTATGCGCTCACCGGTACCCGTCGTCACGTCGATTTGCTCACCGTGACGGCTCGGCACGCGCGCATGGTCCTGGAAGTTGTCGATGGACACGAAACCCCGTTCGCCATCGCTGCGCACGGCATACCGGAGGGTCTCGGAGTCGGACGGATCGATGCGGTCCTGCCCGTCCTGCAACGAGACCGGCATTCCGGCGAGTTCCGGCCCGAAGGCTTTGACGAACTCGTGCAGGGTGCGCAGCCGCCGGTAGGATTCCCGCACCTGTCCGAATTCGCCAAGGGGCGCTTGGAAATCATAGGAGCGTTTCGGGGTCTGCCCCTCATTGAGGAATCCGGCCGCGCCCTTCGGGTTGGTTCCGCCATGGAACATGTAGTAGCCGAGGAAATCGCACCCCGAGCCGAGCTTGATGTTGGCCATCGCGTCGACGGAGCGCTTCGGCAGCACGAAACGGTAATCGTACGAATTGAACATCCCGCCGCCCATCTCGCAGCAGGCGTACGGGCGGCTGTCCGGATCGTACGGGGGATCGAAGCCGTCGCTTGTGCTGGAGCCATGCAGCCTCCGGTATCGGTACTCGTCGGTGGCGGGATGCTCCGTCATCCCCTCGGCACCGACGCCGTCGTAGAACAGCCACGGCCGGTACGCGTATCCACCCCACAGCGGCAGCATGTCGTCCGGAACCGGTGACTGCCAGCCGGTGCAGGTGAACATCGGCGGGTCGATGCCTTCCTCGATCGCGATGTCGCGCAGCCGTTCCAGGTAGCCGGCCCCATCGTGGCCGGACGGCACCCATTCACGGCTGATGCCGGTGGTCATCTCCCAAGGAGCCGACGACGCCATGTACTCGTTGTCGACCTGGGCCGCGATGATCGGCCCGCCATCCTTGAAATACAGGCCGCGCAGCTGCTGCGCGATATGCGCGTAGAGACCGCGCACCGCATCGAGGAAGCCGGCGTCGAGGGAACGGACCTCATACGACTTGCCGTACAGCCAGTCGGGAAGTCCGCCGTTGCGCACCTCGCCATGGCAGAACGGTCCCAGCCGCACGATGACGTGCAGTCCGTGCCGGGCGCACAATTCCACGAATCGGCGCACGTTCCTGTTGCCGGAGAAATCCCACTCCCCCTCGCGCTCCTCATGGTGGTTCCAGAACACGTAGGTGGATACGACGTCGATGCCCGCCGCGGCCATCTTCGCGAGTTCCGTGTCCCACCGTTCGGCGGCGATCCGCGAATAGTGCATCTCGCCGGCGATGGGGATCCATGGCGATCCGTCACGGGTCAGGAAGCGGTTTGTGGCGCCCAGGGTCCCGCCATCCGGCCCGCATGCGGCTGCGGCGCGGATGACGGGGATCCCGTATGCGGGCGTCCGCGCGAACTTGCTGGCTTCCGAAAGATCAACCTCATAGCGCATAACGCTGCTCCTTGTCGAATTCCCGCAAGCAGGAGGACCGGTCAGCCCTTGACCGAACCGGCGACCAGGCCGGCCACGATCCAACGCTGGCAGAAGATGAAGAACACGAACACCGGGATGAGCGCGATGGTGGTGACCGTCATGAACAACGGCCAGTTCGTCGTGAAGGTGCTGATCGCGTTGAACACCTGCAGCACGATGGTCTGTTTGTTGGTCGACGAGATGTACACGCTCGGCGTCATGAAGTCGTTCCACGTGCCCATGGTCTGGAACACGATGACGGTGGTCAGGATCGGGCGGATCAGCGGCAGCACGATCGTCCAGAAGATGCGGAACGGACCGGCGCCGTCGATACGGGCGGCCTCGATGATCTCATACGGCAGGCCGCGCATGTACTGCACGATCAAGAAGTAGCAGAAGGTCGCGCCGCCCGTGTAAAGCACGATCAGGCCGAGCAGCGAATCGACGAGACCCACCTGTGCCTCCATGCGGTACTGCGGAATCAGCAGCGTCTGGCCGGGGATGATGAAGGACAGCATGAGCAGCACGCCGATCACGGCGGTGAACTTGCTCTTCTTCAGGATCATGCGTTGTTGGGCGAGCGCGCCGAACAGCACCTGCAGGCCGACGCCGACCACCGTCACGATGATGGTGTTCTTGAAGGCGTTGACAATGGGCAGATGCCCGAATGCATACGTGTAGTTCTCGAAATTCCATGTCTTTGGTAACCCAATCGGGTCCATGGACATCTCGGCGCTGCTTTTGAACGTGTTGATGACGATGACGTACAGCGGCACCGCGCAGATCAGCGCGATAGCGATGACGACGACGGAACGGATGATCGAGCCGATACGCTCGCGTTGCTGCAGAGTCATGACAGCCTCTTTTCTACCAGATTGGTGATTACCTGCTGCAGGGCGACCAACAGCGCGCAGCAGATGAAGAAGATGACGCCCAGTGCGGAGCCCAGTCCGTACCGGCTCGAACCGATGCCCGTGAGGATGATGGACTGGGTCACGGTGTAGGTGGAGTAGCCCGGACCGCCGCTGGTGAGGCCATACGGCAGATCATAGACCTTCAAACCACCGGTAAGCAGCATGAAGATGCTCACACCCATGGCCGGAACCATCTGGGGCAGTGTGATGTTGAAGAACTGCTGGCGACGGTTTGCGCCATCGACGGCGGCCTGTTCGTAGATATCGGCGGGGATAGCCTGCAGATACGCCAGATACAGCGTGGCGTGCCAGCCGATCTGAGCCCATACCGCTACGAAAATCACACAGAATTTGGCAAGTTCGGAATTCGACAACCACGGAATCGCATCGATGCCGATCTTGGCGAGCAGCGTGTTGACGACGCCGGACTTCAGCGGGGAGAAGATGTACTGCCAGACCAAGCCGAGCACGGCCATGGACGGCACCGAGAAGAAGAAGAACAGGGAACGGGCGAAGTTACGGCCGAAGAACTTGCGGTTGAGCACCACAGCCAGCGGCAGGGCGATCACGGTGATGAGCACGGTGGTGGCCACCGTGTACAGCAGCGTGAAGCCGAGGCCCGCGAGCAGCGTCGGATCCTTGAAGCACTGCACGTAGTTCGCGAACCCCACGAACTTCGCGTCCGCGAAATTGTAACCGGAGTAATCGGTGAAGCTGAACACCAGGCTTTGCAGGAATGGGATGAGGATCACCACGATGAACACCACCATGATCGGCAGCAGGAAGCGTGCCGAGGCGAAGTTCTCCATGAAGTTGCGGTGACGACGCTGCTTGAGATGCAACGCCTCTACCTGATCAGCGGAATGTGGACGCGCCGCTGACGCTGTTGATACTGACATGTTGGTTGCTTTCTACAAAACGTGAGATTGGCAGGTCCAGGCGTGGCGCGGGCGGGGGGGGCGCGACGCCACGGTACAATTTCGCGCGGGAGCGGGCCGCCCCGCGCCAGCCTGCCGCGATGGATGTCTGTTCGCGATGGATCAGGAGAGGGTCTTGAGCTTGGAATCGAGGTTCTCCGCGGCCTGCGTAGGGCTGATGGAGCCGAGGGCTACCTGCTGCAGCTGGGTGAAGGTCTCGGCGCGCAGCGCGGTGGTGCCCTTGCTCCAGTGGGCGGAATTCAGGTACACGTTGCCGGTCTTGATGTACAGGTCGTAGGCGTCCTTGAAGTGGTCGTCCACCGTGGCGTTGAAGCCCTTGACGGACGGGATCAGGCCCAGCTGCTTCTGGTACAGCTTGAGGCCCTCGTCGGAGGTCAGGAAGGTGAAGAACTTCTCCGCGGCCTTGAGCTTGTCTCCGGAGATCTTGTTGTTGATGCCGAAGGCCGGATCGATGGAGCCCGGCGCGTACGGGGTGTCACCCTTCTTCAGCATAGGGATCTGGCCGAAACCGTAGTTGAGGCCGGTCTCATTGAAGCTGTCGATGTCCCACGAGCCGGAAGGATAGACCGCAAGACGTCCGGCGGTGAATTCCGACTTGACCTGGTCGCCGCTCAGGCCGGACACGTCGGAGCTCATCAGGTTCTGCTTGATCAGCTTGTCCCATTCGCCGTAGTACTTGCCATACACGTTCTTGAACGTGTCCTTACCGGCGTCGATCTTGGCGTCGAGCGCCTCGCCCTGCTTGGCGGATTCAGCGCCGATCCAGCCCTCGACGGCGTTGCCCAGTCCATCCTTCGGCTCAAGGTATGGGGTGATTCCCGCGGCTTTGAGTTTGCCGCACATGGTCAGGAATTCATCCCACGTCGCCGGGATGGAGTCGTAACCGACCTTCTTCAGCAAATCCTTGTTGTACACCCAGGCATTGGTCCAGGTGCTCACGCCCATGGCGTATACTTTGCCATCCACGCTATAGGCCTTTTTTGCGGCATCGCCGATTTTATCCATGAAGCTTTCATTGCTCAGGTCCTTGGCGTAGTTGCCTTTGACCAGATCGCTCAACGCCTCCGGAGGAACGATGTAGACGTCGGCCAGGTTTCCGCCGGAGATTCGAGTCTGCAGCGTCTGCTGGTAGCCACTCTGGGAACCGGTGGTGGTGCTGTAGTCGATCTTGATGTCCGGATTGGCCTTTTCGAACGCGTCGATGATCGGCTGGTACTTGTCCTGCGGATTGTTCGAGAAGAACGACAGCGTGGTCTTGCCGTCGGCGGCGTTTCCTCCACCGCACGCGGCCAGCGGAACAAGCATCGCCGCAGCGGCCACCGCCGCAATCATCCTGATGGATTTCTTCTCCATGATGTACTCCTCCTTGTGTCCCATCGTTGGCACCCGCTTTACGTGCGTTCATTCGTCGAACCCACTCCAGCTGCGGTAGATACACGTCAATATGTCTTCAACTGACCATTCAGTTGATTCGGGATATTTCCTTCCCTTTTTGGTATAACTGTGTACCTGTTGAAACAGTATAGGTTTTCCGGTGTACCATGTCAATTCAAACAAGGAAATTTGCATCCCATCGACCGCTACCCCTACAAAACATCGGCGTGTCGTATACCGGCAGCACCGTCGACAGCGGACGACGACCCGCCCGCACCATCCGGAGACGCGCAGCCCGAAAGCGTATTGCGGGTGGGCAGGACGCATGTGGACAAGTCGGTGTATTACGGGGGATTATTTTTCCGATGAATTCCCCAGTATTAGTTGGGATTGAAAAGATGCTGAAAGTCCACAGATAAAAAATCGGCGGCCCCAAGGAAATATCCTTGGAAGCCGCCGATATGCTTGCGTGCGTCGCGCTACGGGCTCAAGCGAGTACACAGCGTGCTACGCAGACCGTGAGCAACACAGACCGCGCGCTACACAGAATCGCAAGCTACAAACTCAGGAACAGCTCGTGGATGCGGGTGTCGTCGGTGAGCTCGGGATGGAACGCCGTGGCGAGGATCTTGCCTTGGCGCAAGCCGACCACATTGCCGTCCACCGACGTTTCGACGGTGGCGGCCGGTCCGACTTCGGCCACGAACGGCCCGCGGATGAACACCAGCGGGAAATCTTTGAGCACGATGTCGGCCGGGGCGTCCTGCGGAACATGCTCGCCCGGTGCGACCACGACGGCGGAATCACCGGAAGAGGAGCCGAAATCGGCGGTGGCGGCGACGGAGCCAAGCTGGCGGCCGTATGCGTTGCGCCGCACGACGGCGTCAAGCGCGCCGAAGTAGACGTTGTCGTCGTTATCGAGCTTGCGGGCCAGCAGAATCATGCCGGCGCAGGTACCGAACACCGGTTTGCCGGCGGCGATATGCTCTGCAATCGGCTCGAACAGGCCGGTGGAGCGCAGCAGCTTGCCCTGCGTGGTGCTCTCGCCGCCGGGCAGAATCACCCGGTCGATCGAATCGTCGAAATCCTCGGCCGCGCGCAGCAGCTTCCACGGCGCGCCAAGACGATCCAGCATGGCCGCATGCTCGGCGAACGCGCCCTGCACCGCCAGAATGCCGGTCACGCCGTGCTTCGCGGATGCCGAGCCTGCGGCGACGTCGGCCGACTCTTCCTTTGAAATGTATTCAACTGCTACAACCAACGGATGCTCCTCATTCAGGTTGTTCAACAAATCGTTCGGTGAATCGCCGAACATCACAACAAAAAGCGGCAGGCACGTGCAGCACCGAAAATCACACGCACCCACCGAGTCCTTCAAAGTAGATCACACGACCGGCTTATGTAATCCTCGCGGAATTGCAAGCAATCAAGCAATCGACGAATCAACAGATCATTCGCCACGGGCGGCCATGATGGTCTGGATTTCGTCCTCGTTGATGCCGACCATGGCCTCACCGAGGTTCTCGGACAGGCGTGCGAGCAGGTCGGCGTCCTGCCAGTTGGCGGTGGCCTGCACGATGGCGGCGGCGCGCTTGGCCGGGTCGCCCGACTTGAAGATGCCGGAGCCGACGAACACGCCTTCCGCACCAAGCTCCATCATGAGGGCCGCGTCGGCCGGAGTGGCCACGCCACCGGCGGCGAAGTTGACGACCGGCAGACGGCCATTGTCGTGCACGTACTTGGCGAGATCGTACGGCACGGCCAGCTGCTTGGCGGCCTCGTACACCTCGTCGTCGCGCAGGGAGACGAGTTCGCGGATCTGCTTGTTCATGGTGCGCATGTGGCGCACGGCCTGGATGACGTCGCCAGTGCCCGGCTCGCCCTTGGTACGGATCATGGACGCGCCCTCGGCGATACGGCGCAGCGCCTCGCCCAGGTTCTTCGCACCGCACACGAACGGCACGTCGAACTGGTTCTTGTCGATGTGATACACGTCGTCGGCGGGGCTCAGCACTTCGGATTCATCAATGTAATCGATTTCGATGGCCTGCAGAATACGGGCTTCGGCAACATGACCGATACGAACCTTTGCCATGACCGGAATGGACACGGCCTCCTGAATGCCCTTGATCATGGCCGGATCGCTCATGCGGGAAACTCCGCCGGCAGCACGAATATCAGCCGGAATGCGTTCGAGCGCCATCACCGCGCACGCGCCTGCATCCTGTGCGATCTTCGCCTGCTCCGGGGTGGTGACGTCCATGATCACGCCACCCTTGAGCATCTGTGCCAGATTCTTGTTCAGTTCGTTCCTGTTGTTGGCCATCGCCAGCCTTTCGTCGAAAATAATCGTTTGCTATCGATACTAACGATTTCCCATTTCGATTTCACGCGAACTGAATCTTATAACCTACCAAAAAGTCGGTTTTGCTAAATTTGCAACCTTATTTTCATGATTGTTTCATTGGCTTATGATTTCGATTCCGTCGACATTTCGTCGGTTTCGTCCGTTTTTCTTGCTTTACCTGCGACCATGGCTTTCGATTCGTCCGCTTCCGTACGCCGTCGCGCGCGCTATAGGAAACACGAATGACATGCGATTTTCATACGACCACATTGCGGACGTGCGACGCGTCCGTATGCGGCCGCATGGGCATGGGCACCTCACCAGGCCCCGCATTACGCCGATTCACACACTAGTTCGCACGCATCGGCTCGCCGCATCAGTTCGCAATCCGCACGCGCCAGCTCACATGCGCACGATGCGGTCCGCGATGCGCATGGTGGAATCGCGGTGCGAGACGAGCAGCACCGCGCTCCCCTGCTGCGCCAACGCGTCAATCGATTGCAGAATCACGGATTCGTTGTAGGCGTCGAGGCGACTCGTCGGCTCGTCGAACAACACCAGCGACGCGTTGCGCAGGAAGACGCGAGCCAGGCCGATGCGTTGCCGTTCACCCTCTGAAAGCCGCCCGCCCAACTCGCCGACGGGGGTATCAAGGCCCTGCGGGAGCGAGTCGACCAGTTCAAGCGCGGAAGCCTTGGCAAGCGCGGCGCGCAGCACGTCATCACCGACAGAAGGGGTCGACCGGGTGGAAAGCGCGGAATCAGCGGCATTCCACGAAACGGGAGGAGCGGGCGGGGTAAGGAGCGCTCTGCCGGAAGTCGCGGAATCGTCCGGATCGCCAGCATTACCAGCCCTATCCGCATCGCCCCTGTCGCAGGCCATAAGCAGGTTTTCACGGATAGTGCCGTCGAACAGGTAGGTTTCCTGCCCCATCATCGTTTGCACGCGACGGCGATGATGCGCGTCGATCTGCGGCAGTGGCACCTCGGACAGGGCGACTAAGCCGGATTGCGGGTCCCAGTAACGCATGAGCAGCTTCAGCAGGGTCGATTTGCCGCGGCCGGACGGGCCTTGGATGCCGAGGATGCCGTGTTGTGGTATGTCGAACGAGACGTGGCTGAGGATTGGCTCGGCGGACGACTCGGGGGCATCCGCATCGCTTCCGGAAGTTGGAGCCTCGCCCGAATTGCCGTAGCCGAACGTGACGTCGTGCATGGACATGCCGTGGTAGCGCGGCAGGAAATCGCCCCGCTCCTCCACTGCGGGGGTTTCGTCCATCAGCGCAAACAGGCGGCGGGCGGCGGCAAACGTTTGCGTGAGATTGGCCGGCAGCGCGCTCAACGCGAGCGTCGGACCGAACGAGCTGGC
>OBYK01000960.1_pt1 | contig 11098 bp, 11 predicted proteins | sample 1476721 | NCBI WGS metagenome assembly OBYK01 (sample SAMEA2580191, study PRJEB22360) | human gut metagenome | biome: human gut; feature: human-associated habitat; material: faeces | place: Denmark | collected 2008/2010
GGTGGTGTGGGAGGGAGCGAGGTGAAAACCCGCTCTCTACCCGATCGGACGCCCCGTTTTTAAGCATTAGCGTATCGACGCCTTTTGGCACTCAAGGAGCAATCCATCCATGCTCAGGTTTTTTGTATCCCGACAGAGCAGCAAAAAACGCTTTCAGCAACGCCGCAAGTTTCAAATATACAGGCATACCAAAAAATATTTTTAACTGACCAGTAGTTCGGGTTTATGGAGAAGCGGATAACGGAATATACGCATAGCCTTTTACTGAATTCATTGTTTACCAAAGTGTTTATAGGTATATTTATCTAGATATCGACTTTTTATATCATTTTATATAAGCAAAAATATTGTTACTTATTGTAATCAATCCTTTCCAGCAGCAATAGCACTCCATCAGAATCCCAGCACTTCGTTCAACTTTATGAACGCTCTCAACAACTACCAAAGGGAAAGCAAATGGAATTCGTTGAGCTTGTAATACTGCTCATCGCCGTGCTGCTGATCTGGTTTAAGCCTGAGCATGAAAAATTAGCTTGGAGACTGACCATCGTCGGCTGGCTCATGGTTGTACTCATGTACGTCGGCCACGTGTCGACGAGCATTCTCGGCGTCCTCAACCTCTAACCTTCGGAGATCTGCAAATGGTTGATTATTCCAAGTCGATCACCGACGGCGATATCAAAAAAGCCAAAACCTGGTATGACATCGTCTGCTGGGGAGGCTTATTAATTGTTCTTCTCCCGGTCGGTATTGCCAACCTCATTCTTGGCTACCTGATGGGTGACAGCCCCTGCACGCTCTGCTGGGGACAACGTGAGCAAATGGCCTTCATCGGCGTCGTGGCACTTTTCATGGTGCGATATGGTTTCAAGCCAAAGTATCTGGCGACCATGCTTGTGATGGCTGCCGTCGGTCTTTGGTCATCCTTCCGCCATCTTGGTGTCCATGCCGCTCGTGATGTGGGACAGGGCTTTGGTCTTGAAATCATGGGACTTCACACTCAAATGTGGGCGGAAATCGTCTTCTGGTGTGTGGTGATGCTTTTCGGACTCGCACTTTTCCTTGCTCCGCGTTTTGATGCGCTCATCGCGGAACTCAAAGGCAAACGGTGGCGTCCGACGACTGGCTTTATGCAGATCGCCTTCGGCATTGTCTCCTTCATTCTTGCTTCGAACGCTTTTCAGGCGGCTTGGACGACCGGTCTTCCGCCAAACTGGGGGCAGGGAGATCCTTGGCGCTTTTCGTGGAATCCGAAGTACATTGTTTGGTCTTCGGACAGTTGGGAAGGCATGTTCTCGGGTTTTAATTTCCTCGGCAAACGAGATGTGAAAGAGCCTGACTTTGCTTATGCGCCCAACGCTGAACGCCTCGGAATTAAGTTTGAGCACAATGCCGCCAATGCGCCTGTCGCACTCAACGGCAGCCTCAAAATTGAAGAGACCCGCGCAGTGCCGGGCATTTCGGCCAAACTTAATACCATCGCCAAAATTCGAGGCGAGTACGTCATTGCTTCCAAATATGATTTTTGGTTCCTCAACGCCGACCTCTCACCCAAGTTCCATGCTGCTATGGATCCCTGGTTCTCGGCCAATGTGCTTGACTTGGTGGGTATTACAGCGTTGGACAAAGACGCTTATGTGCTGATGGGTTCCAACAAGTCGCTTCTGCGTGTTCGACAGAATCCGGAGGCCGATGATGTTCAGGGCTGGCCCAACTTCACTGCCGGGCGCAGCCACATTGAGGCTGTCGGCGGTCTTGGCCGAGCTCGAATCGATACGGAACGTGCGAAGTTCTCGTACATTCATTCGAGTGCTACCGATGGACGCTATGTCTTCATGGCTACCGTGCCTGACAACAAGAATAAGAAGCAGTTTGTCATCAGCAAGGCGCTGATGAAGGACTGGATGCTTTCAGGCGAGTTTGTCCCCACAGCCGAGATGCTTAAGAAGGATCGTTCTCTTGGCGAACTTTATGTGACCGGTATGGTCTATGAAGACGGCAAGCTCTATGCCGTGTCCAAAAACTGGAACGTACTCGTTGTCATCGATGTGGCCCAGGAAGCTGTGGTCGAAGCTTGGGGACTGCCTGAGGAATTAACGGATATTCGCGGCCTGGTGAAGGATGGCAGCACCTTCGAGGTGATTGATGCCAACCGAGTCGTGAAGCTGACGATGTAAGCGTTTCACGCTCCCCGGCAAGTCTCTGCGGCTAACCCGTTTAGGGTTGATGCAGAGGGGCCCGAACGACTCGAAGGAGCTGCTTTTTTGCGGTCCCTTCGGGTCGTTTTATTTTGGCGCGTGAATGTTTGCAGTGCAGTCGGAGACAATCAGACTGACGGTTAAAATGACCAAAATAGATGGAATGCTTTTTCTTTGAGCGAATGCTGTATGTCAATACCCGAAAATACACCGCTCCTTACGGCTCTTCGCCGCCGGCAGCTCTTGAATACGCTTCGAAACTTGGCCGGGTTCGCGGTGGCTCGTATGCGAGAGGCGCAGCTTCAGGAAGTAGCTTCGTCAATGACATTGACGACGCTACTTTCGCTTGTTCCGCTCTTGGCTGTCTCGCTTGCCGCTTTTGCAGCGTTCCCGAGTTTTTCTGAGACGCGGGCAGCACTCGAGGAAGCGGTAATGTCAGTGCTGCCGCTCTCCTACAGCGAAGTGATCATGAAGTACTTGAAGGTCTTCAGTGACCATGCTTCCGGCCTTGGTGCTTTTGGTCTGGCTGGTTTGGCACTCACTGCGCTTCTGATGATTGACAAGTTCTTCGTGACAGTGAACCGCATCTTTCGCGTTCGCCGCATGCGTTCGTGGGCTCAGCGGGCGATGATTTACTGGGCACTTCTCACGCTTGGGCCCATTGCCATTGCGCTCTCAATCACGCTTTCAACGCAAGCCATCCGCATCGCCGCAGGGGCTGCAGGGACTGGGGGGCTGCCGGGCTGGCTTTTCGCACTTATTCAGATCATCCTGCAGACCATTGGCTATGCCATTCTCTTCAAACTGGTTCCCAACTGCCGTGTGCCGTTCACGCATGCGCTGACGGGCGGTGCTGCTGTCGCTTTGGCCGGGCAGGTATTCCGCGAGGCTTTCGAGTATTACATCACCGCAGGGACGCTCTCTTCTATCTACGGCGCCTTTGTGGCCTTTCCGGTATTTTTGCTCTGGTTTTATATTGCCTGGATGCTTGTTTTCGCTGGGGCTGCGATTACCGCGACGCTTCCGCAGCTCACTTCCGGACGATTCACTGATTCATATAAGCTTGGAAACGATTTCCTCACAGGGCTTGCGTTGCTTCGCAAACTCACGAGCGCTCGAGCGTCGGGATCTCCCTGTGTGTCTGAGCTGGCGCTTTCTCGTGCAGTGGACAGCTATCCTCAGGGGATCGAGCGCATCCTTGTGAAACTCTCTGAAAAAGGCTACTGCGCCCCGGTGGTGCTCGACGAAAAGCGGCGGGAAACCGGTTGGGCGCTTTTGTGCGATCCGGAGAAAAAAACGCTGGCCGATGCCTTTGCCGTGCTGCTGATTGATCCCTGCAATGGTCTGGTTCAGCCGGCCCAGCCGAATGTCAATAAACCGGAGGGCCCGCTTTTCGCATGGTACCGCGAGTTCCTGCGTGATCCGATGATTGATCAGCCTGTTGCTGAACTCATCGAGCGTTTGCCTGTGACAGATGAAAAGATGCCGACTGTACCCCGCGGTCATGAGCCGGTGCTGCTTGCCGACGGAAGGTCTTCCGAGAGCAGATCCGCTTAAGGTTGACTTGCTAGATTGGCGTGCAGAAGAAAATGAGCGGCATATGGCCTGAATTGGCAAGCGTGCCGCCGATCGTATTAAGGAGCATCTTGATGACCCAGAATTTCGCCCGTGCTGCTTTGAGTGCCGCACTTTGTTCTTCGCTTTTAATGGTTTCTGCGCTGGCTGCTGCCGGCCCCATTGAAGACGGCGTCAAGCTTCTTGAAGCGCAGAGATACGCTGAGGCGACGAAGCTTTTCCAAAAGGAAGCAGCAAAGGACAACCCCAGGGCGATGTACTACTTGGGTGACATGCTCAATCAGGGACTTGGTACGCACCGTCAGCCGCTCAGCGCTACCGCCTGGTGGGAAAAAGGCGCCTATCTCGGTGATGTTGACTGCCAGCTTGCGCTTGCCTCGGCCTATCGTGCCGGTCTCGGCGTCAAACTCGATCCGCGTCAGGCGCTGATTTGGGACCGTGTGGCCGCCAAGAACGGCAGGTCGGGAAGCTGATCGGCTTCAAGAACGTTGGGGCGGCCAAGCACGGCAGTTCGGAAGCCATGCGCAACATTGGAGATTATTTTGCTCAGGGCAACGGCCAGGAAGTTGACTTCAAGGAAGCGGCTAAATGGTACTGGCGCGGAGCCAACGGAGGCTTCCCCGGTGCTCAGCGTGCATTGGCTCAGCTTCTGATGACGGGGGACGGCGTGGATAAGGATCCGGCAGCGGCGTATGTACTGATGCGCGCTGCTTCACAGGCTCAAAAAAACTATGCTCCAGACCGCAATGCAGCGGCAGATGCCCGCGTGCTGCGCCACGAACTGTCCGCCGATCAGCTGGCCAAAGCGGAGAAGCTGACGAAGGAATCCGTGCTGGAGTCGCTTAAGGCTTTGGGGGCCGGTGACTAAAATCAGACGTTTCATTTCAGCATCCGCGAAACAAAGCTTTCGCGGACGCTGCTGAAAGGCCCTAGGACTGCTTTAAAGTGCGCCGGCGCGGCGCTGCAGACGGTCGAGCACGATAAAAATTAAAAGCGTGAAGGCTGAAAGCAGCAGGCAGAGCGTGGTCGCAACATCAAAGTCTGCCCGTGAAACCGCATTCCAAATCTCAAGCGAGAGTGTATTGGTGCGGTCGGAAATGTTCCCTCCCACCATCATCGTGATGCCCACTTCGCCGCTTGCGCGAGAAATGCCGAGCAGCAGCCCGGATAGAATCTGGCCGCGTACAAGCGGCAGAGTAACTTTGCGGTAGACGGTGAGCGGCGGTGCGCCGTGCACGCGCGCAGCAAATTCAAGCGCTTTGAGCTGTTCGCTTGCAAGCGCTCCCTGAATCGGGCGAATGACGAGCGGCAGTCCCGCGATGAAGGCAGCCAGATAGACCGCCCAAGGCGTGAAGACGATTGAAATGCCGACCGCATCGAGCATGCCGCCCAACGGGCCGCTCCGTCCGATGAGTAGCAGCAGAAGGTAGCCTAATGCAACAGGCGGAAAGACAAGCGGCAAGGTAACGAAAAAGCTCAGTGCCCGCACGCCAACGCCTTCTCGCCGGGCGAAGAGCCAAGCGAGCGGGGGTGCAAGCACGAGAAATCCGGCTCCCGCCACTAGGCAGGGTTTTGCCGTGAGCATGACGGCAAAAATAAGTTCCGGCGACTTCAGTGCCGAGAGCCAGCTTTCTGTCACGATTTCGGTCTCCCTCTCAAGGAGGCATTAAGCCTAACGAAGGGATTAACGAGAAACACCAAACTTCTCGAGCACCGCGTCGGCTTTGGGGCTCCCCAGCCAGGTTAAAAACGCTTTGACGTCATCGGCTTCGCCCGCTGCGCCTTTTACTGGCTGAGCAGTCATGCGAATAGGTTCGTAACCTTCTTTCACAGCGACAAAGCCGCCGATCTTGTCTTTGCCTTGACGAGCTGCGAGGAGATTGACAAAGCCCGCATCCATCTCTGCGCGGGAGACATAGGACATCACCTGAGGCACCATTGAAACCACATTGAGCTTCCCAGCGATTTTTTCTGTAAGTCCGGAACCATCGAGGTATTCCTTGGCTGCGCGTCCGTAGACTGCGGCCTTCGGGTCGGGCATCGCCACGTGTTTGACGGCATCGCTGGTCAGATCTTCGGGCGATGCGAGCGTCAGGCCTTTGCGCCAAATGAGGATCAGCGGCGTATCGCCCAAACGGACCCCGGCATCAGCATTCAGTGCTTTTGTGAATTTTTTGAGACTCGTAGCATCCGAAACAACGACTGTAACCGGACTGCCGCTTTCAACCTGAGCGAGCATCTGACCGATGTTGCCGCCGAAAGCCTTTTCAACTTTTGCGCCGGTGTCTTTTTCATATTGGGCGGTCAGTGCCTCAACCATTTTGATATAGCCGCCGCCTGTCGTGACGGTGACCTGGGCTTGTGCTGCGCCGGCAAGGGTCAGGGCGGCAGCGGCAGTGATCAATGTAGATGTGAACAGCTTCATTGTCTGTAAACTCCTCTAATTATGGGAAGCGGCCGTGCGGAGATCCATTTCTCGCAAACGGCCAGATTGAAGAAGAAATGCGCGTCGGGCGAGCCGCCGCATCTCCTCTTCAGAATGGGTGATATAAAGAATCGGAACATCGAGCGTTTGTGCGGCACGTTCGATGAAGCCCATCAGCAGACTGCGGCGCTCAGGATCAAGGCTCGAAAGCGGCTCATCGAGTATGAGAAGCGATTCAGTTCCCATCAGTGCGCGAGCCAGTGCAACGCGCTGTCCTTCACCGCCGGAAAGGCTGCCAGGATGACGATGGAGAAGCCGTTCAAGGCCAAGGATCTCCACCACTTCTGCGAAATCAACTCGCGGTCTGCGCCTGCCGGCCGTCTGAGGAAAACGAATATTTTCTTCGACAGAGAGGTGCGGCAGAAGACGGGCCGTTTGAAAAACGAATCCGATGCCGCGGGCTTCCGGCGCAAGGTTGATGCTGCGCGCAGTGCTGAAGACTGAGCGCCCCTCTAATTCAATCTCTCCTTCGTCGGGTTTGAGCGCCCCGGAGAGCAGATTGGCAATAGTCGTTTTGCCCGAGCCGGATTCGCCGCGCAGCACTGTAATGCCTTTCGCAACAGAAAGGTCAATGGAAAGGCTGAGCTCTCCTAAACGCTTGCGAATTTGGGCCTTGAGCATGAAGCGTCTTTTCGCCTGAATCAGTGAAGGAAGTCGTTATTCCTAAAAAGGTTAACGCTCTGGTTCGCGTAATCTAGCGCAGACAGTTCCTTTGAACAAGACGGTCGAAAGAATAAGTTGCAGACCTATCGCTGCGGATTAAAGCTTAAAAGCAAGTCATGCCGGTGCATCAGGCATCGGCATGACTTGTCGCTGGCTGGCTTGGCCAAGGTGTTGGCGTATGCGGCTTTCTTATTTAAGAGCGTTTGGCTCGCAAGCCATCCTTTTTTGAAGATCCATCAGAATGTGACTTTGTCCGGATCTTGCCCGGAAAAGCCGAATTCCGGGAATGCCTGGATTTCGGCAATGACGTCCGCGGGCAGAGCAAAGCTGAAAACGTTGAGATTTGCGCGAATGCGTTCGGGAGTAACGGACTTGGGCAACGGTAAGGTACCGGTTTCAAGGCAGAAGCGAAGTGCAAGCTGCGCGGTGGTGATGCCGAGGCGTTCGGCCAAGGCAACCAGCCGAGGATCCGTAAGCACGCGTCCGCAGCCGAGCGGACTCCAGGCTTCGACCAGAATTTCGTGAGCACGGCAGTAATCGACGATTTCGCGCTGCAGGTAGCCCGGGTGATATTCAATTTGATTCACCATGGGCTGCACTTCAGTCTGCATCAGCGGCTCAAGGTGCGCCGGGCGGAAATTGGAGACGCCGATAGCACGGATGCGTCCAGCCTTATAGAGCTCAGTGAGAGCACGCCAGGTTTCAAGGTTGAGTTCCGTCCAGTTTGCAAAGCGCGAAGGCGAAGCCGGCCAATGGATGAGGTAGAGGTCAAGGTAGTCGAGCTGCAGATCAGAAAGCGTTTTTTCGAAAGCTTCGAGCGTTGTCTGGTAACCGCGGCAAGTATTCCAGACCTTGCTGGTTACGAAAATGTCTTCACGCTTGATGCCGGAATCCTTGATCCCGCGGCCGACGCTGCGCTCGTTGTGGTAGATCGCGGCGGTGTCAATATGACGGTAGCCGGCTTCAATGGCTTCACGCACGGCATTTTCTGCAGTGGGACCGTCGGCAGACTGCCAGGTGCCAAAGCCGATGCATGGAATTTTGACGCCGTTTTTCAGAGTGAAGGCGTCGGTCGCATGTTGAAAGTGCATTTCTATGATCCTTGAAAAAGGAATGCATCCGTTCAAGATGAAAGAAGCGGATAGATGTTTGCCATTGTGCACGTCTCGCAGGCTGTGCGCTAATGAAAACGCCTGTCGACGAAAGAATATCGACAGGCGTTTTGTGAGACGGCTGAAGTCCTTTAAGTGTGGAACTTCACGGGCCGAACGGCTTACTTGACGACAGCGCGCTTAATCAGTTCCTGAAAGTGCTGCTGAACCTTCTGGTTGGCAAGTGCGTTGTGAATCACGGCCTTCTGGCTGTCAAAGGACGGATAAAGTTCAGCCTTGCGCTTGGCTTCAAGCTTGACGACATGGAAGCCGAACTGGGTGCGAACCGGAGCCTGTGCGACTTCGCCCGGCTTCAGTGCAGAGAACGCAGCGCCGAAGGCCGGCACAAAGGAACGCGGAACAACCCAGCCCAGGAGGCCGCCCTGAGCCTTGTTGGCTGTATCCTCGGAGAATTCCTGAGCGAGTTTGCCAAAATCAGCGCCCTTGGCGAGACGGGAAATCAGGTTCTTGGCCTGATCTTCGGTCTTCACGAGAATATGGCGGACCTGATATTCCGTGTCGCCATAGGAGGCCTTATCGGCTTCGTAAGCTTTCTGAAGATCAGCATCGCTTACCGGGTTCTTCTTGGCCCAATCCTGAGCAAGGCCCTGAATGAGGATCTGATTGCGGGCGTTGTCGATCGCGCGCTGCACGTCGGCATTCTGCTGAATCTTGGCCTTCTTAGCTTCCTGCAGCAGTGCAGTCTGCTGAATCAGCAGGTTTTTCACCTGGCTTTCAAGCTCCGGGCCAGCAGGCTGACCCTGTGCGACAGCGCGGTCGTAGACCGCCTTTTGTTCAGCGACGGACACCGTTTCCCCGTTGACCTTAAAGGCCTTCAGTTCTGCGTTGGCGGCGCCGGCCGCAATCAAAAGGGCTGCGCCGAGCGCAATAGCTTTTTTATCCATGATTTTTGTGTCTCTTTAAGAGTGCACGGCCGCAAGAGCGCGAAGCCCTTCCAACCGTGTACATGCCGCGGTATACGCGCGATTGTGCGAAATGGAATTGCGATTAATTCTGCCGACCGGGTGCTTGTTTTGTCATCCACACGGCAGCGGCAATTGTAAATATCAATGTCAAGCTGATCAGGCCGAAAAGCTTAAAGTTTACCCATACATCGGTCGAGCAGAGGTACGCCACCACGAGGTTCAGGATACCCACGACGATGAAGAAGACAATCCACATCCACTGAAGCTTCATCCAGGCGGCATCGGGCATTTCGACGGCGTCTTTCATCAGCATGCGGATAAAGCTGCGTCCGGAGTAGGCCCCGTATCCGAGCACCGCAGCGAAGATCCAGTAGAGGATCGTCGGTTTCCATTTGATGAACATTTCATTTTTAAGCCACAGCGTAAGGCCGCCGAAAACCACGATGACAGCGAGGCTGATCCAGAGCATAGGCTCGACTTTGGCGCCTTTGAGCTTGAGCCAGCCCACCTGCAGAATCGTTGCGAGAATAGCCGTTACGGTCGCAATGAAAACTGGCGCAGTCGTTGCTGTCACGCCGTCGCCCATAAAGCTCGAAGCGAGCGAGAGCGCTCCGTCGGGGAAGTATTCCGCGCCTTTGAAGGCGGCGAAAAAGAGGATGACAGGGAAAATGTCGAAGAGGAATTTCATAATTCTTGTGACGAGATTTCAGGTCTTCAGAGCGAGAAAGCTCAGAAGACTGAACGATTGAATTTCGTGCGGGTGAGAAGGATAACGGAGTCTCTGGGAATACGTGTTCTCAAGCATAGATTTGAAGATTTCAATTTGATGCAGCATGAGTCATCTATTGGATTCTTTCCGTTGCCGCAGAGGACGGATAGACGGCGAATTTTCTTCTCTGGCGGTAACATCTCGGAACGCATTGACGGGTCTTATTTGCAGACCCGCTGATAAGGTACCTGCATTCCGGTCTTGCGATCGGTTTGGGTTTCAGATGCCGGCGCCCGAGGTTCAATTCTTGGTTGATGCCGGCAGCTGCCAAGCGGCGGGTGATGCACGTGCTTGAAGCTAAGCTGGTGTATCCCGCTCTTCAGTGAGGAAACGCTCAATGCATTGGATCAATAACGTCTTGTTTGCTGCTGCAGTTGCGGCGGCTGCGGTCGGCGGAGGCTCCGCTATGGCCGGCGAGGAGAATAAAAATATGAACGAACTGCCGACGCCCTATGTGACGGTGGAGGGCATCACGGAGTACCGTTTGGCCAATGGCCTCAAGGTTGTGCTTTATCCGGATGCCAGCAAACCGACGGCTACGGTCAACATGACCTACCTTGTGGGATCTCGCCAGGAAAACTACGGTGAGACGGGTATGGCGCATCTGCTTGAGCACCTGATGTTCAAGGGTTCGAAGAATTATCCCCATCCAACGGCGGAATTCACTCGCCGGGGTTTTCGCATGAACGGTTCGACTTGGCTTGACCGTACGAACTATTTCGTGAGTTTCAATGCGACCGATGACAACATGAAGTGGGCGATCGGCTGGCAGGCCGATGCTATGGTCAATTCCTTTATTGCGCAGAAGGATCTCGACACCGAAATGACGGTGGTGCGCAACGAGTATGAAATGGGAGAGAACAAGCCCATTTCAGTGATGATGAAGCGCATGCAGAGCGTGATGTTCGATTGGCAGAGCTACGGCCGTTCGACGATCGGTGCTCGAAGCGATATTGAGAATGTCGAAATTAAAAATCTGCAGGCTTTCTATCATCTCTACTATCAGCCCGACAATGCGGTGCTGACCATTTCGGGCAAGTTCGATCGCGATCAGGTTCTGGCCTGGGTGAATGAAGCCTTCGGCGTCATTCCTAAGCCCACTCGCGTGCTGCCTAAAGAATGGACCGTAGAACCTACAGCGGACGGAGAGCGCGAGTTCTTCATTCGCCGCAAGGGCGAGCAGCAGCTCGTCGCAGTGGGCTACCGCATTCCGTCGGCTTTGGCTGACGATTATGAAGCCACAGCGATGGCGGCGGACATTCTTGCGGATGCTCCGACCGGTCGTCTTTATAAGGCACTGGTGGATACCGGAATGGCTTCTCAGGTCTTCG
>OBYK01000963.1_pt1 | contig 11086 bp, 9 predicted proteins | sample 1476721 | NCBI WGS metagenome assembly OBYK01 (sample SAMEA2580191, study PRJEB22360) | human gut metagenome | biome: human gut; feature: human-associated habitat; material: faeces | place: Denmark | collected 2008/2010
CGCCGTCATTCCGCAGAATCCCGTCAAACGTCGCCCTTACACTCAAGGCAGCACGCCGCTCGATACCGCGCGGCTGCGGCTCGCACGCATCCTCGTGGAGCAAGGTGTTTATCCGCCCTCAGCCGCCGCAGCGCTGCGAGCGCCGCTTGAGGTTTTCGGTCCGGAACACCTCCCTTTTCTCGCTCCCCACTACGCGCAAACGGTTCTGAACCGCATAGTGGGGACCCCGGAGCGGTCAGAACCCAACGCTGACAAAACGGCTTTCAAAGCGGGAAAACTCAAGGGCACGCTCTCGCTCGATGTTCAATCGGCAATGGAAGCGCTCGTTCGCGAAACCATTGCAAGGCTGTCCCCTTGGGGCGTGAAGAATGCCGCCGTTTCAGTGGTTGACGCCCGCGACCGTTCCGTGCTCGCCATGGTGGGCTCGGCAAACTTCTTTGACCCCTCGATTCAGGGAGAGGTCAATGCTTGGACAGCCAAGCGCAGCCCCGGTTCAATGCTGAAGCCTTTCACCTATGCGCTTGCGCTCGATCAAGGGCTTATTCACGAAAAGACGGTCCTGATTGACAGCCCGATCGCCATCGGCGGATGGGCCCCAGACAATGCAGACGGCAGCTTCCGGGGACCGCTCTCTGCCGAAGATGCATTGGTGCTCTCGCGCAATATTCCGGCGGTCGATTTGGAAAAGCGCCTCAGTCCCGGGCTCTATGAATTCCTCAAACGCGCCGGTGTCGAGCTCCCCCATGACAAAAATTGGTACGGGCTCTCCCTTGTTTTGGGGGGCGCAGAAATCACCATGGCTGACGCCGCCAAGCTCTACGCCATGGTTGCGGGGGAAGGACTCCTCCGGCCGCTTAAGCTCCTCGAAGCTCAAGCCTCCCCGGCCGAGGCCGATGTGCTTTCGCGTGAAGCGCAGTTTGTCCTTCGCCGCATGCTCGCCTCGCGCGGTGAATCGGTGACGATTCGCGGCGCGAGACGCGAGCTCCTCTATAAAACCGGAACCAGCAACGGCTGGCGCGACGCGTGGACCGCCGGCATGGTCGGTCCCTATGTCATCGTCGTGTGGCTCGGCGACTTCGCCGGACGTCCCAACCCGCAGCTTCAGGGAGCGCATCTTGCCGCTCCGCTCTTCCGCGCGGCGGCTTTGCGTCTGGGAAACATCCCCGCCCTCGACTGGCCGGCCGCCGTCAGTGCACAGCAAGAAGCCGAAGACAAACATTTAAAAGTCGCTCTTGAACCGGTCTGCGCGGCAACGGGCGACCTGGATATTCGGCTCTGCAGCCGCCGAACCAACGCCTGGATCCTTCCCGGCCGCACATCCGTGCGGGATTCGGGTGTTTTTCGCGAAATTTGGATTGACAAAGAAACCGGGCTTCGGGCCTGCGGCCCCGGTCCCGGCATTGAAAGACGCGTTTGGGAATTTTGGCCGACGCACTTTCAAAAGGTCTTTCTGGCGGCGGGCATCGCCAAAGAGCCGCCACCTCCATACACCGCTCAATGTGCTGAACGTCTGGGTGTCCCAGGGGGCCGCGCACCGGTGATCACTTCTCCCAAAGCGGGAGCCGTCATTTACTCGCCTGCCGGCTTTGACGCAGCCCGTGTGCTGCTAGCTGCGGGGGCCGATCCGGACGCCGCCATTCTCTATTGGTATGCCGACGGCGCATTTCTGGGTGCCCGCCGAGTCGGCAAGGCGCTCGAATGGTCTGCCCCTGCCGGTACGCATGAACTCGCCGTTGTGGATGATCTCGGGCGCACGAGCACGATGCGGCTGACGATCAGACGCCGGTAATCACGAGAACCTCGCACGGCCAGCTGTCTGCGGGCCAAGGGTCTGGAAGAACCGATTGCCGCAAGGTCTAACACTTTTTTATAAATTCCTATGTTTGACCTCAGCGTTCCCGCACTAACCTTGTCATATCTGAACAATGATTCAGAAATCGCCGCAATGGCTATTGCAAAGAAAGGAGCTTTGTTATGAAGAAGAGGTTTGCTGCAGCCGCCGGCAGCGGCTCCGGATTTCGACGCTCGCTCGGCGCTTTGGCTTTGATGCTCTCCTGCGGTGTCTTTGCCGCTTTCTCCGCCCTGCCCGTACCGGCATTGGCCGGCCCGCCGCCCGGCATGCACCATCCCGGACCCGGCTTTGGCGGTCCTGGTCATCGCCCGGGCTTCCGCCCTGGCCCGCCTCCGCCCCCGCCGAGATACCATCGCGGCTGGCACCCTCGTCCTTGGTACCGCAGCTGGGGTTTCTGGGCGCCGACGATTACGGTCGGCACGATCCTCGGCGCAGAGCTCTATCGCTCCTCGACGCCGCGCTATGTTGAAGTCCCGGTGCAGACGGTTCCCGTCACGCCGAGCACATCGTATGCTGCCGCGGCTCCCGCGGCATCGGGCGCTGCCGGATCCGGCAGCTATCCGTGGTATTGGTGCTCGAGCGAACAAGGATACTTCCCGACCGTTCGCTCCTGCCCACTCGGCTGGGAGACCGTGATGGGCACGAGCAGCACAACGCCTCCCGCGCCGCCCGCTCCCTAAACGGCAAATGCCCGCCCGAAATCACGCAATGATTCCCAGCGGGCATTTTCATGAGCCCAAACGACTCTCGTTCAGCTCCGACAAGAGCATTCGGCGTTATTCGTTTGCGCCTTCGCCTTCTTCATCGTCCTGAGCCTTGGGCTGAGGAGCGGCCTGAGCCTGACTGAGTCGATCGAGATATTCGTTCGTTACGTCGCCCGTAACATAAACGCCGTCAAAGCATGAGCAATCGAAGGCCGGAATCGACGGGTTGAGATCCGAAAGCGCATTCTTCAGGCCGTCAAGCGTCTGGAAGATCACCTTATCGGCGCCGATCACTTCCGCCACAGCGTCCGCATCCTTGCCGTCACCGCAGATCAGTTCCGACTTCGTCGGCATATCAATGCCGTAGACATTCGGGAACATCACGCGGGGCGCAGAAGAAGCAACATAGACCTTCTTTGCGCCGGACTCGCGCGCCATACGGACGATTTCCTTCATCGTCGTGCCGCGCACGATGGAGTCGTCAACGAGCAGCAGGTTCTTGCCTTCAAATTCCACAGGCATGGCGTTGAGTTTTTGACGCACGCTCTTCTTTCGGGTCGTCTGCCCGGGCATGATGAAGGTGCGGCCGATATAGCGATTTTTAATGAACCCTTCGCGGTAGGGGAGCTCAAGCTGCTTGGCGAGCTCCTGCGCACACGGCCGAGAGCTGTCCGGAATCGGCATGACGACGTCAACATCCTTGAGGTCAATCGTCTTTTTCACTGTTTCAGCCAAATAAACGCCGAGATTGAGGCGGGCGCCATAGACGCTGATGCCGTCAATGAGGGAATCCGGACGCGCAAAATAGACGTATTCGAAAGCGCAGGGATTCTTCACCGGATTTTCGGCGCACTGACGCGTTTCAACGTTCCCCTTGAAATCGATCCAAAGCGCTTCGCCGGGTTCCAGATCGCGTTCGAGCTTAAAGCCGAGCCCCATCATCGTCACCGATTCAGAGCTCACCATCCATTCGCGCTCGCCGTTGGCAGCAATCGCCGAACCGAAGCAGATCGGCCGAATAGCATGCGGATCACGGAAGGCAAGGAGCCCCTTGCCGGCAATCAGCGCCACCACGGCGTAAGAGCCCCGCACGCGCTTATGCACGGCCGCGACGGCCTTGAAGATGCCGTCAGCGTCAAGCCCCCGGCCTTCGCAGACGCGGGAGATTTCATTGGCTAAAACGTTGAGCAACACCTCCGAATCGCTCGTCGTGTTGATATGACGATGGTCGTGCTCGTACAGATCCTGCTTGAGCGCTTCGGCATTCGTCAGGTTGCCGTTGTGAGCGAGCATGATGCCGTAAGGCGCATTGACGTAAAAGGGCTGCGACTCCTGATTCGAACTCGCACAGCCCTGCGTCGGGTAGCGCACGTGACCGATGCCGACATTGCCCGTCAGATCACGCATGTTGCGCGTACGGAAGACGTCGCGCACCAGGCCCATGGCCTTATGAATGTGGAACTGCAGACCATCGAGCGTAGCGATGCCCGCCGCATCCTGACCGCGATGCTGCAAAAGGAGCAGCGCGTCATAGAGGCGTTGATTAACAGGTTCATTGGAAAGGAGGGCAACAATGCCGCACATGGATGTAATCCTCGATTAGGCCGGGGTGAACGCCCGAAGAGAAAATAGGAAAAAAGGGAAAAACAGTAACTTTGCGCACATGGGCTATAACGGCAGAATGCGCAAAGCCGCCCGGACGAGTCTCGGAGCGGCTTTGAGTGAAAACTTGCACATGATATGAATGAGCCCTGCCTCTATCAGCTGCGGCGATAAGACCGGCGCATGTCAGCGAGCCATGCCGGCAGATAGGGCATCGACCAATTGATGATCGTTTCCGTCGGTCCGATCAGCACGGACTGCTGCCACATACGGCTTTCATGGATGGAAGCGGGCATACCGAAAAAGAAGACACAGGCGCAGACAACCACAATGCCGCGCAGGAAGCCGAAAACGGCGCCCAGGGCGCGGTCTTCAAAGCGCAGCGCCGCCGTTTCAAGCAGACGCCGAATAATGGCCGAAAGCAGTCCCACCACAAAGAGGCAGACCACAACGATCAGGACAGCCGCAATGATGACGCGCGGCAGCCATCCGATGCTTTCAAGCGGAATGTGTTCGGCGACAACCGCGGAATAGTTCATCGCCAGAAAGATGCCTGCAACCCAGCCGGCAATGGCCAGCACTTCACGCAGCACGCCGCGCATGATTCCAACGATGGTGGAAAGTGCGAGAACGGCAATGATGATCCAGTCGATTTCCGTCATGAGTGCGCTGCAGGCGGGAGAGAAATGAATTAGAGAAAATGGGGAGCTTTACGCCGCCCGTTTCCGGCTGCCCCAAGAGTGACGCCGGACTTCTCTTAAAAAGGGCTACATTGTACCGAAAATTGTCTGCCGGACTTTCGATTCCCTCGGAGGTTTTATGACACCGAAGCCACCTGCTGTCCGGCCTCAAAGCATTAATCTTTTTTCGCCAGATAGGGCTTTTGAGCGATGCCGTTGAGCATGATCGTACCCCGCACGCCTTCGGCTTCAGATTTCTCAGCATAAAGCCCCACGCGAACCTTCCAAAGTGCGCCGCCCTCATTGGTACGGTAGGCGGGGAGCCCCAGATGCGCGAGCTTTTTCACTGTGCGCTCCGCGGCGGCTTCGTTGCTCGTAGCGACAACCTGCACATACCAGCCCTTCCCCGTGGGCGGCGCGATGCCGGCTGACTTCGCGGCCGGCTGCGGCTTCTGAGCCGGTTTCTGAGCCTTCGAATCGGGTTTTGCCGCCGTCTTCTCGGCAGGTTTGGCAGGCGTTTTTTCGGCCTTTTCAGATTTCGCCGCCTGCGCTGGCGCTGCCGTCTTACCGGGCTGCTTCGGAGCGGCCTCGGCGGCACCTTTCGCTTCACGCTCAAGATTGGCTTTAGCAGTCGACTCCGCGCGGCCCATAGACGTATCCGACACATCCACGTCGCCCGCCTGAGCACGATCCCCGTGAGCCGCCGGCGGCACATTCAGCGTTGTGCTCGTCTCGCTTTCTTTGGGAATATTGATGTCGGTACTCTCGAGCTTAGACGTATCGATCGGCGGTTCGTTGTCGATCACGAAAGGCGCGGCAACCACCGCGGCCATCAGAAGAACAGCCGCTCCCACCATGCGGTGCTTAGTGCGTCGGCGGGCAAGCAGCTCCGCATCCGTGAGCGGACGACGAGCCGGACGTTCAGCGGCGCGTTCACGTTCGGCCTGAGCGCGCACTTGTTCGCGCGGCACGGGCTTCAATGCAGGTTTAAGGGCTTCCGCTTCTTCAGTCTCAGCTGCGGCCGCAGGGAGCGGATCCGATTCCTGACGCGGTTCAGGCATGACGAAAGGCGCCTGCGCAGCCGGAGCGCCTGCGGCCTCGGGCGCCAGAATCGCAGCAGCCTCCGGCGCAGAGACGATTTCGGCTGAAGCACCCAATTGGGGCTCATTTTTATCTGTCGTCGGCGCATGAATACCATACGGATCCCAGGGGGCTGCCTTGGGCGCAGTAGGCGCTGCGGCTTGGCGTTCAGGGGGCTGAGGCGCTTGAGAAGTTTGAGGAGGAGCAATTTGCTCCCCAGCGGTCTGAGCCGCTGGTTCAGCAAAGTCAAAGGGCGGAGGCTCCGTCGGCTGAGCGGACGGTGCCGTCTGCCCGCCCGTCTGCGTTCCCTCATTGAATCGTCCTAATGACGGCTCCGTTCTCGGTCCAAAGGTGGGTTCGGCATGCGGCGCGGCAGTGCCAGCCTCTTCCGGCGTTTGCATCGTCGCGAGCTTCACCCCTTCAGGGCGTTGATTTTTCCGGAAAGGATTAAAGAACGACATGGGAACGCCTCGAGCATTACAAGCAATAGAAACAGTATGAGCTTCACCGCTCGTCCTCTTCTATGACCGAAGACAATGGTGAAGCTCACAAAATTCTATCAGCGGTCCTGTCGGCCGCCCTGTCGTTCTAACTTTTCGATAAGAAGAAATTTCAGTGCCACGGCGCCTTTTCTTCGCAAGGTATCCCGTCGGTCATCGTGAAGCCCTCGAGACTGCCGCACTTCGTTTGAATACAGATCAAGCGCATAGCCTCGGTCGGCAATGCCCGAATGGCGCGCTTAGCAGCCGGCGCCACGCGGAGCCAGTCACCGGCGCGAAGCGCAATCACCTCGCCGTCAAGCCAGATTTCGCCCGCGCCGGAAAGGATCCCGTAGAGCTCTTCATTTTGCTGGTGCGCATGCACAAACGGTACGGCAGCCCCTGCCGGCCATTGTTTGACGGAGACTTCACAGCCGGTCAGTCCAAGCTGGTCATGGAGCTCCGTGCGGGCGTCGCCTGAAGCATGAATGAGCGCGTAATTCTTCTTGGGGGAGTTCATAATTATTTTCCAATGGTGCAAGGGGGAAAGGTCATTAACGAAGGGGGGTTCTTCAATAGTTCGATATCGAATTATCTTTTTCGTTAAAAGCCGCTCTGGGGTTGGGAGCGGCTTCGATCGTTATGTTAGTTCGATATCGAACTTTTGTCAACGGATAAATTACCTTCTCCGCGAACCTGCGCTTCCTCGGGCAGTCTCGCGGAGAATCTTCAAGGACCCCGGACGCTGCTGATCACCAGCGTAGTCCTTCCTTAGCAAAGACCTCAAGCGCTTCGCCGACCGTCACGAAGGATCCGAAAATAATGATGCGCACTGGCGCGGCCGGCTCGTCCTCGGCTGAGAGGCGAGCCGCATAGAGCGCGTCGGCAATGGTCGCAAAGGACTCAATAGCACTCTCCTCTACGCCCCCCTCGAGCATCTTAGCTTTGAGTGCCTCGGCCGAGCCCCCTCGCGGACCGGGCAAGCCGGCAATGAACCAGCGATCGATTTCCGGCGCTGTCAGCCGGACCACCTGAGCACGATCCTTATCTTCGAGCATGCCGAAAACGGCCAAGGTCTTTTCTCCTGGCTTTCGGGAGGCATGAAGGTTTTCTGCCAAGACACCCGCCGCCTGAGGGTTGTGCCCCACATCGAGGAGCGTCGTGCAGGGCTGGGTCGTAATCTCTTCAAAACGCGCCGTGATGCGTACCTGAGTGAGGCCGGCAGCAGCGGCGGCGTCGCGCCCCGGGAGGCCGATTGTCTACCGCTCGGCAGCAGCGGCGGCTTCCGGCACTGGAAGACGATTGAGGAGCGAAATAATCGCCGCAAGGGCGCCCGCCGCGTTGCGGTATTGATTTTCGCCCTGCAGCGCAGGCCGCGGCAGCTGCCAGCTGAGGTCGCCCATGCGGAATTGGAATGACCCGTCAGGATGCTCCGTCACACTGAAATCGCGGTTGATGAGCAGAAGCTTCGCGCCGATTTCGGCAGCGTAGCCAACCAGCGTTGACGGCGGATTGGGGTCCGAGCAGATGGCCGGCCGCCCGGAGCGGTAGATATGCGCCTTCTCGAGGGCGATTGCTTCTCGAGTGTTCCCCAGAAATGCCGTATGGTCAATGCCGATCGCCGCCACAATAGAAACGTCCGGATCGACGGCATTCATAGCATCGAGCCGGCCGCCCAAGCCGATTTCGAGGATCACTACGTCTGGATGCGCATTCTGAAAAAGTTTGAGCACCGCGAGCCCGGTGTATTCGAAGTACGAGAGCGTCATGCCGCCTCGTGCGGATTCCACTTCGCCAAAGGCAGCAATCAGCGCCTCGTCCGAGACTTCCTCACCATTGAGGAGCGCGCGTTCATTGAAACGAATGAGGTGCGGCGACGTATGCATGGCCGTACGGAACCCTGCCTCGCGCCAAATGCGCTCCATGACGGCGCAAGTGGACCCTTTGCCGTTCGTGCCGGCAACAGTGACGACGGGACATTCAAACTTAATGCCCATGCGGGCGATCATCGTCTGCATGCGCTCCAGCCCCATATCGATGGGCTTATCGTGGAGCTTCTCAATGAAATCGAGCCATTGATCAAGCGAAGCGCCGGCAGCAGGCGCCTGATGCGGCGCAGAAACAGAGACTACGGGGATAGTCATAGCAGTGAAATCCAACTCATCGAAAAAACAATAAAGACACGGGCTGCGGATGCATGCCCGTGTCAAAGAAACTTACCGCATCGGCAGCCGTATCCCGCTTCAGCGAATATCTGACCTATTCAGAAACCCGTAAAAAAGCTGCGTCCGCAAAACGAACGGGCGGGCGATGCACCCGCCGCTTTGGAGCGGATAGCAGCGCCGCAGCAGCAGCTCAGCCGCAGACGATCGGCGTCAAATCCCGTTGATCGGCTGCTTCTTCATCAGAAGCTGCGTAATGACGGAAATCTGCGCACGCATATCGCGGCGGTCGACGATCTTATCCACCTGACCGTGCTTCAACAGGAATTCGGAGCGCTGGAAACCCTCTGGGAGCTTTTCACGCACAGTCTGCTCAATGACGCGGGGACCGGCAAAGCCGATGAGCGCCTTGGGTTCAGCAATGACCACGTCGCCAATAAAGGCAAAGGATGCCGAGACGCCGCCCATTGTCGGATCTGTCAGCACAGTGATGAACGGAAGACCGTAATCCGCAAGACGGCGCGCAGCGTTGGTCGTCTTGGCCATCTGCATGAGGGAGAAAAGCCCTTCCTGCATGCGGGCTCCGCCGGAAGCGCAGAACACCACGAAAGGTGCGCGGCGGCGAATCGCTTCTTCCACGCCGAGCGCAAACCGTTCACCGACAACGCTGCCCATGGAACCGCCCATGAAACCGAATTCAAAGGCCGCAGCCACCATCGGCTCACGACGAAGAAGACCCGACATCACGACAAGCGCGTCTGTTTCGTGCGTCGAGGCTTCCGAAGCCGCATGGCGCGCCGGATAGGGTTTGCTGTCGACAAAGTGCAGCGGATCCTTGGTGCGGATCTCCGCGCCGATTTCCACCGCTGTAGCGGGATCCAGAAAGGCATGCAGACGCACGCGGGCGCCCATGCGGAAGTGATACCCGCACTTTGGGCAAACGCGCAGACTCCGGTCAAGCTCCTCGGTATAGAGCGCCTGCTCGCAGCCCGGACACTTCGTCCATACGCCTTCCGGAATGGGGCTAGGCTTCTTCGGGGCTTCTTCGCGCTTGATTTTGGGGAGAATGTGATTGATCCAGCTCATCGACGTTTGCTCGAAACAGAAAACCGAAGCAAAAATTATACGAGGTGCAGACCTTCAAACACGCGTCACTGAGTGCCGCTTGAGGCTAGCACGTTTGGTCGACCATCCCGCGTTCGGATGCGCCTCCAAACGCCTCACTCAAAAGACTTTGCCAAAAGGTCCTGACGAAAGCTGAGGCAAATGCGGATGCTCGGGATAGCCCACTCCGGTGAGATAGAGCCCAGCCGGACTGAAGGTGGGCGCGGCTGCATCACGAGATTTGGCAGCCAGCACTTCGGCAATCCACTCTGGCCTTTCCCGCCCCGTGCCCACATAAATAAGCGCGCCAACGATGTTTCGCACCATGTGCTGCAAAAAGGCATTGGCCGTAATGCGTACGCCCACCAATGCGCCGCGCCGCACGATCTTGAGTTCGCTGATCGTGCGCACCGGCGTTTTGGCTTGGCACTCTGACGCACGGAAACTCGTAAAGTCGTGCTCACCGATGAGCGCCGCCGCCCCCCGCTGCATGAGCGCCTCGTTGAGCGGCCGAAACACCCACCCGGCAGAGCCTTCAAAGAGCGGCGAACGGACGGGATCGTTCCAGATCCAATATTCGTAGGTGCGGGAACGCGCGGAAAACCGCGCATGAAACTTTTCGTCCACCTCGCGCATCCAGCGCACGGCAACGCTCTCGGGCAGGATGGCATTGACGCCTCGGATCCATCCCGCCGAAGGTCGGCGAGCAGCGGAAGAAAAACTCACCACTTGGTGAGTGGCGTGAACGCCGGTATCCGTTCGTCCGGCACAGATTACAGAGATCGGATGATCTGCAAACTGCGAAAGCGCCGCCTCAAGCGCCGCCTGAACGCTCGGGTGATCTGGCTGCACCTGCCAGCCATTGAAGGCGGTACCCCGATACTCAATCCCGAGCGCGAGCGTTTTCGGGTCGCTCATGACCAAGGCCATCAGCGGGCATCAGCAGATTTGCCGTTCACCTCATCGAGGAGGCGCTGTGCGGCGGCACGCTGAACTTCCGAGCCTTCCTTTTTCACCTCCGCGAGCAGCTCGAGCGCCTCCTTCTTGGCGTCCAGACCAATGAAAGATTTCGCCAGATTGAGCTTGGCATCAATGGCTTCGAGACGCGCGCGCTCCTTCTCATTCGGCACAGGCACTGCCGGCTGGTCTGCGGGCTGCGGAGCCGGCGCCGCCTTCACGGGCGCGGCGGCAGCCTCCGTCGGAATGGGCTCCGGCGCCAAAGGCGGCACATAGGCGGGCGTCTGCGCATCCAGATTGAGGTCGACGCGCTTTAATTTTTCTGCGGTCATGCCTGCCGTCTGCTTGGCAGTTCGCTCTGAGCTTTCGCGCTCTTCGTCGGAAAGGGGCGGCAGCTCCTGATCGTTATCATCTGCCTTCAGCCACGGCTGCTCCTCAACCTGCTTTTTCGCGGTGGCAGCAGCGG
>OBYK01000967.1_pt1 | contig 11035 bp, 9 predicted proteins | sample 1476721 | NCBI WGS metagenome assembly OBYK01 (sample SAMEA2580191, study PRJEB22360) | human gut metagenome | biome: human gut; feature: human-associated habitat; material: faeces | place: Denmark | collected 2008/2010
AACAGTCCGGAAGTAGAAGCATCCGTATATTCACAAACTTTTTTACCTGTCAACAAATAAGAAAGCAGGTCTGGCATAAACAGTATCTCTCCGGCAGCCTCCAATGGACCAAAACCTTCCTGTTTAGCCCGGAACAACTGGAAAATACTATTAAAATTCATGATCTGTATGCCGGTAAGCCGGTAGACTTCCGACCGGGGAATACGCTGGAAATACTCTTCCGGCGCACCGTCCGTATAAGGATCGCGATACGCACGCGGTAGGCCCAACAGTGTACTGTCTTCCGCCAGATACCCGAAATCCACCCCCCAGGTATCGATCCCGATAGAGTCCGGGAGCAGGTTCCGGCGTGCACAAATCGTAAGGCTTTCTTTCAAGGCATCATATAACCGGTATATGTCCCAGTAATATTTTCCATGCAACTCCATGATCGCATTCGGGAAACGGTGAAGTTCCTGCATTTCAAATTTGTCACCAACCAAGGTCCCTAATACGGCACGTCCGCTGGTCGCTCCTATGTCAAAGGCTAAAAAGTTATATTTCTTCATGGTACAACAAAGTTGTTTGTTTTATGATTGCAAAAGTAAACGGTAAATTACTATCTTTGCTTTTGAAAATGATTTTAAACCTTTCAAATCTGACAGAGGAGATGGAGAAACAACTAAGCGATCAATTAAGATACCTGACGATAAGCGCGATAGACGAAGAGTGGGGAATTGTCGTCACGACTGTAGGCTACCAGTTTATTCCCCCGAAAGGGAACTATCCTCTTTCGAAGCATCCGGACAATTATAACTTCAAGCCGCAGACCGGACGAATCCTGAACGAATATCAACTGGTTTATATCACGAAGGGAAGCGGTTACTTCTCCTCACAATCCTGCAAGATGCAAAAAATAAACGCTGGCACGATGATCCTGCTTTTTCCGGGAGAATGGCACAGCTACTACCCTGACAGCGAGACAGGCTGGGACGAATACTGGGTAGGCTTTCGCGGCATTCACATCGACCGGCGCGTGGAGAAACGCTTTTTTACCCGCGAGGAGCCATTACAGCACATCGGGCTCAGCGCGACGATCGTCGGACTGTATGAAGACATCCTGAAATTCGCCTCTCAGGAAAAAACGGGTTACCAGGAGATGATTTCGAGTATCGTTCTCCACATATTAGGTACCGTCTATTATAAAAGAAGAAACAACTCCTTTACGAATACCTATGTAGTGGATAAGATCAACGAAGCACGCATCCTGATGAAAGAGCAAGTGGAAAACCCGTTGACGCCTGAAGAAATAGCCTCCCGCCTGGGGCTCGGTTACTCCTGGTTCCGCCGTATGTTCAAAGAATATACAGGCGTATCACCCGCCCAGTACCAACTGCAACAAAAACTCCTGAAGGCAAAGGAACTGCTTACCAGCAGCAGTATGAATATCTCGGAAATAGCCTACAGCCTCAAATTCGAGAATGCCGGGCAGTTTTCCACCTTTTTCAAGAAGAAAGAGGGGGTGACACCGTCGGAGTTCCGCGAAAGGGCGCATTGAGGGAGAATTAAAAAATTAAAGAGTTAAAGAATTAAAGGGCTAAGGGGTGAATTGGAAGGTGATTTTCTTGTTCATCATATAGTTGACTGCTCCATAGATGAAGAGTCCTAAGAATTGGGCGAGGTATTCGTTCAGGTCGAAGATTTCCACCATGATCAGCAAAGCGAGGAATTGGGAACAATAAGCGCACCCGAAAGCGATCAGGAAAAGGGGAATCTCGCGGCGGAACTTACCGGTACGGGAAGAGAATATCCAATATTTGCTCCAGAAGAAGTTATTGATCTGCGCAATCACATAGGCGGTGATATTAGTAGCGATATAGTTGCAATCGAGCTTGTCCATCATCAGCCAGACAATCAAGACTGTAATCAACGCATTCAGCGTGCCGATCAGTATAAACCGCATCACGCGCACCATATTTTTCGATTGTGAGACCAAGCCTGCTTCTTGCTATTTTGTTCTTTGATATTTGAAATTCCGGGACAAATATACAGGATAATATGCAAATAGCCATACAATAAGTCACAAAGTATGGCGATCAACCCGTATCTTTGCCGACATGAAATATTTATTGTTTTACATAATCAGCCTGTTATCCCTCACTGCCTGTATCCGCGAAGATTTGCCTGCGGGTAGTTTTGCTCTGGAAAAAGGCGACCTGCTCCCCGAATTCAGCATCTCTAATCCGGATGGCACGGTCTCGAATAAGGATTTAGAAAATAAGTTCGCACTAATTATTTTCTTCAGCACGACCTGTTCCGACTGCCGGGAGGCTTTCCCGGATATTTCCACTTTATATAATACGTATAAAGATAACCCGTCCGTCCGCATACTCCTGATCGCCCGCAACGAAACCGAAGAGCAGGTAACGGCCTACTTCCGGGAACATCAGTACGATATGGAGTTTTTCGCCGATCCGGACCGGAACGTCTACTCCCTCTTTGCCGACAGCACCATCCCCCGCGTATTCCTTGCCGACAAAAGCGGTACGATCATCCTGACACAAACGGAAAAGGTGGATGCGGAGGAAATTATGAAAATTACCACTTAGAATACCGCAACAATCCGTTTGACACTTTCTAACTTTTTCAGGAAAGATTTGTCCCGCTTAGTTGTTTGCATATCATAATCGGCTTGCAATCCTATCAATATATGAGCCGGCAATCCCAAGGCTGCCTCACAAAGCAAAGCAAACTTTGTATTTACGGAGCGTTTGCCGTTTACAATGTCATTGAGTACCGTATATGAGACACCCATGTCAGCGGCAAGTTGCCGTTGAGATATGCCTCGACATTCTATTTCGTCTTTAAGCAATTCCCCCGGATGTGTCGGTTCAAACGGTTCCAAATTATTAGCTATCATATCCCGTTTCACGCCTTTTACTTCTATCATGGATCTGTTCATTTATAATGGTTGGACAATTCCAATATGTTGCAAATGGTGATCCTCGGCTCACCTTTCTCCACCACAGCAAACTCCACTCGATATTGGTCATTCACTCGTATGGAAGAAATACCAGCCTTATCACCCTCTAAAACTTCATAACGCAAAAGGGTATAAGGAAGAGTTCTTCAATTTTCTTGACTTGTTTCAAGTAATCAACACATCGTTTGTAACGACTCACGATGCTTGGCTGGAAACGATGTTTTTTGTCATCCTTACCCTGTTCATACAGCACTTTCAAATATTCTTTATCGAATGTTACTATCATTTTGCTTTACTTATCAACAAAGATAGTTTTTTTCCTCTAAACATCAACAAAATTGAGGATATTTTTATTGATATCAACTCCATTACAGCAAACAAAGAGCGCAGTCCCCTTTCGTGACCTGCGCTCTCCTTGCCTATTCGTATGATGCTTCCCTTACAATTCACCGGGGCGGTCATCTTCACCCCCGCCACTGCCGTTTCCGGAGTCAACAGGGACAAAAGCGAACCGTTCGAACTTGGCATCCTGTTTTGCCTTACGGAGCAACGAACCCGGACTGAACACGATACGCGGAGTCTTGATCATCTCCGGATCGAAATCTTCGTCCGTCGTACTTCCAATCGAACCGACACCGTAGCGGAAGTTCCCGAACTCACCGAACTGCACGCGCCGGCCGGCAGACAGATGCTTGCGGATCAGATAATTCATACGGTCGATCACCCCTTTCACCTGGTTGGTCGGAATACCCGCCTCGACGATCTCGTCCAAAAGGGATTCGAAACTGACCAGTTCCATATAGACCGGCTGTGCATACACTTTCTCAGGAACCGCTTCCTGATCTTTACCCAAATTCTTCTTCTTTACCAAACGATACTTTACTGACATAACTGTTTCTGTTTTTTAATTGTGAATAACTTTTGAAATGCTTTGTTCTCGAAAACATGACAAAGATACTCCCACTAAAAACAGCCCAGTCGCCATCTGTCGGCGTGTGTCGGCATTTGTGGGGATGTGTGGGCGGATGTAGGCAAACCGAAACAAAATATGCAACTTAATTGTGTGTGATTACTCCGTCAATGTTTTGTCTCACCTTCTTTACTCTTTGTAAGTAATGGTAAGCCAAGTTCTGCGAGAAATTTATTATGTCTTTCGGAGGCATCAGCTATTTTACCTTCCAGCTCGATCAACTTCTTATTGACTTGCAACAAATCAATTTTCACATCCTCTTTGGCAATGCTAACATAGCGTGAAATATTCAGATTATAACCGTTTCTTTCGATTTCGTCCATCGAGACAGGACGAGAGTAACGTTCTTCTTCTTTCCGCTGCTTATAGGTGTCTATGATTTTGTCAATGTCTTTAGTCCGTAGTTTATTCTGCTTCTTGCCTTTCTCGAAATTTTCTTTGTCGCTGGCGTTGATAAAGAGTACGTCGTCGGACTTCTTACATTTCTTGAGTACCAAGATACATACAGGAATACCTGTTGAAAAGAAAAGATTTGCAGGCAATCCGATTACTGCGTCTATATTGCCGTCTTTGAGCAATTTTGTGCGAATACGTTCTTCTGCTCCCCCTCTGAAAAGCACACCGTGAGGCAAAATAATCGCCATCGTGCCGTCTTGTTTCAAAAAATGGAAACCATGAAGTAAGAAAGCGAAATCTGCGGCTGATTTGGGAGCAAGCCCATAGTTCTTAAAACGGAAATCTTTCCCCATCTCTTCCGTAGGTTCCCAGCGGTAGCTGAATGGAGGGTTTGCTACAATAGCATCAAACTCTACTTTTTTGGCCGGGTTCATTTCATTCAGCATATCCCAATCATTCAAAAGTGAGTCACCGTGATGGATTTCGAACTCCGAATCTTTGACTCCGTGCAGGAGCATATTCATACGAGCCAAGTTGTAGGTCGTGATGTTCTTCTCTTGTCCGTATATCTTACCAATACTTCCCCCATTGGCTTTCATCCTGTGGCGCACATTGAGCAACAAAGAACCAGAACCACAAGCAAAGTCCAAGACGTTTTCAAGTTTTTTCTTCGGTCCGGACTTAGGGTCGTGGGTATCCAATGTGACGATACCCGACAGAATGCTCGACAATTGTTGTGGCGTATAGAACTCGCCAGCCTTTTGTCCTGAACCTGCGGCAAACTCACCGATCAGGTATTCATAAGCATCCCCTAATATATCCGTATCGGTAGAAAACTGAGCGATTCCTTCGGCAATCTTTGTTATCACTTTACAAAGTAGTGCGTTACGTTCGTCATAATTCTTACCTAACTTGTCCGAGTTCAAATTTATTTCGGAGAAAAGTCCTTGAAACGCCCTGTCGAAAGATTCGTTTTCGATATATTTAAACCCTTTCTCAAGTGTTTTCAGAAGATCATCATTTTGCGTCCGTGCAAGTTCGTAAATATTAGTCCATAGATAGTCCGGTTCAATCACATAATGCACTTTACGGCGCATCTGTTTTTCAAAATCCAATACATCTGCCGGGTTCTCTCCGTACCATAATTGCAACGGTGTCGAAACACCATGCTCTTTCAATTCTTCCGGTGCTTTATCTGGATAATCCCTTCCGAGTTCTTTTCTTGCAGCCTCTATATAGTTATCTGAAATATAACGCAGGAATAGGAAAGACAGCATATAATCGCGAAAATCATCTGCCATCATTGAACCACGAAGGTCATCTGCTATTCTCCACAGGGTTTTACCCAGTTCGTGCTGTTCTTTTATTGTCATATTTTTATCTGTTTTCTTGTTCTGTTTCTATTAATATCTCAGGCAGGTAAAATTCATACTTTCTCAAAAAGGCATCAAGGATTCGGACAAATAGTTGTTTCGTATCTCTTCCCATGAATACAGGTTCGTATATCGAATATTTACCATGACTAAGTAAATCCAAAGCTCGTCCAAATAACACTTCATCTTCTATACCATGAATACATTTCGAAAAATGGCTATAACCGAAAAACACCGCTGTTTTTTCAACAACACTGCGCAACATATTAAAATGATATGTGTTTATCTGCACATCGTCTATCGTCTGCCCCTCTTTAGGTAAGAGCCGTTTTAATTCGCATAGAGTTGCGACATGATGAAAGAACGGTGTCTCGTCGGTCGCCCTCAATGTATAGCCGTTTGCCCCGTTTTTGTGAAAGAAATAACTTTTACGTCCATTCCTTTTTAAATCGTTATACATCACATTAAAGAATAAATGGTGATGAGAGGAAATAACGATTTTTCTTTTTCCGGAATCCTTTTTCAGCAGATTGCCCAAATCATTGGCAATTGCGATAACGTTATTATCATCAAGCGAAGACACAGGATCATCTATATAAATATATTTAACCCATGAATATGCCTCGGCTCCATCAATGACCAGTTCGCAAATGGCAAGGAACACACACCATATAAATATGTTTTCTTCACCACGAGAAATCTTTATTTTATCTTCTTCCCCTTTAGAAAAAGAGATATGCCACTCTTCGTAATCGATCTTAAAATCGAACTCTGCATATCGTTGCAAATAACCGAATATCTTCTCTTCTAATGCTAATTCTTTAAACCCGTTAAAGAAGTTTGAATCTGCATTGATCTTGAGAACCCTCTCCGTATCATTTTCAAGGTCGTTGTCCCAATAGAAAAGATCTTCGGTAAAAGCATTGAAGTATAGTGTATCTCTGGTATTAGCTTCCGTATCTCTACCTCTGTTCTTAAATTCCATAGAAAGACGAGTTTTTCCCGTCCCATTATAGGCATATACTAAAACATAGTTGAAATCGTTTAAATCAGAACGAAATCTGACGGCAACATCCGACAATGTGTTGTATTTGAATATTTTTGCTTCGTTACTCATTGTAATTTAGGAAATAGTTGTTGCATTAATCCTTTTTTATGGGCTTTTAGTTGGTCGAGTTTTGCGATCTCGGTGGATATGAGTTCATCTACCGACAAAAGGCAATCGGCAATACGTTGTTGCTCTTGGGGTTCTTGGGGTAGTCTAAATAGACAATTCAACACATCATCTTTTTTCAAATTGGTCTGTTTTATCCCATCATCAAATGCTAATAAAAAAGGATTTCGATTGATGCTATAATATAGCAAAAGAGCTACTGCTTTTTTAGGCGTTAATTTGCAAACACGCTGATTTACAGTATATTTATTATTACAATCTACGATAAAGCATTTAGCGATTGCTCGACCATTAGGAACATCGCTTAGCACCATTAAAATATCACCTTTATTAGCCAAGCAGGATGGATTATCGGTATATTTAACAACTTCTCCATCCGTTGAAATAAATTTAGAATTAACGACAATATATTTTCCTGTTTCATTTATGTCATTTTCGTGTGCCTTACCATTTTCATAATATACTTCTTCACCCAAAGTTGTATCCTTCCATTCTCCTGCATTTTGAAATTCAGGGAAGCGAAAAGCCGGAGTTGTTTTGCCTTCTGCTGGAAATAGTTGCTGCATCAATCCTTTTTTATACTCCTTCAATGTTTCTATTTTATCTGCCACAGCACTTATCAAATCATCCAAACAACTCAGGCAGTCTTTTATTTTCAGTTGTTCCTTTAGTTTAGGAAGTGGAATAAGCATATTTAATAGTATTTTAGAGTCAATACTTAATGCTCCATTTGCCCGAGAACCAATCTCTATATAATTACGAAGCCATTTCCCATGAAAGTTATCTTGAAAAAGCTGGTCTAAATATTGAGGGTTAATTTCATTTTTATCAACGCTAAAACATGTAAATATACTATTAGGAACAGCTCCTCTGTCAAAGTTCTTTAGCATTGATATATATCCTTCTGGATATGAAGTTGTAGCACTTTTATTGTATGCAAAATCAAATTTGTTAATTACATAGTAGTTTTTGTATTGCTCTCCTGCTATCTCTCGTCCAAATTTTTCCATTTGAGACACTAAGCCAACTCCAGATGTAACGCTCAAAGGTATATAATTCCTGTTTTTTGCCTTTTCTGTAATTAGTTTGGCATGTTTCTTCAGAGGTACTATAGTCCACTCGCCGTTTTCTGAAAACTCCGGAAACCGCAAAGCAGGCACGACCGTTTTTGTATCCTTATCTTTTGTCATAACATCAATCTTCATAAGCAGACAATCCTGAAATTTCACGGCCAGCGGCCAAACGTTTCAATAATGGAATGAGATCATCCATCAGGGCTAATTCAGCCTTGATACGTGCTTTCCATCCTAATTCCAACGGAGCTAACAAATCACTCAGTTTTTCACCATCGAAGATCATTCGTTCCATTATCTGTTCAACAAATTCACGCAACGAATCTGCTGTGATACCGTGTTTGTCGGCAATGGATGCCAATTGTTTAGCATATTTCTCCGCCTTAAATGTTTCGTACCCCTCTTTTATCTCTTGTTCCGTCTTACCGTTCACTTCGTCGAGACTATCGATATATTCCCGAATATCGTCTCGTTCATCAATCAGGTTGGCGCTCGATGCCACAAGACTGATCAACTGCTCTTTGGTTACTCGTTGTTTGCTGTTTCTGCTATTTGTGTAGCGAGCGATCAATCCCATTATATAATCGTAGTCGATGACAGCTGAAGCAAAAAGCACAAATTCAAAATCAAGGTCTTCAACCTGTTGGCTGACCTCTTGACCTTTACCTTTCTCCCGCAGTTTGCGTAATTGCTGTGCCGTTTCAAGATAAGCCCCACGGAACGAGCGCAAAGCCTCTTCCGAAAACAGTTCTTCTATTTTCGCTCTCTCCTGCTCGTCAATATCCGTATATTGTTCCAACTGAGTCTTGTATCGTTGTACCTCCTTGAAACAATTGATAAAGCCGGCACGGGTTTCATCGCCTTGCAGATTATAAACATCCTCTGCCCGGCATTCCAATTCCTGCGATTGCATATATTCACTCAACTTCCGAACGGCATCCTGAAACTTCTCGATCACTTTCGGAGCGGAATCCACAAGCCATATCTCTTTCGGATTATCGGTCTTTTCCCCGGAGAATAATGCGATCGCTTCATCGACGGCATCTTGCTGACCTCTGAAATCCAGAATATTACCATATGGCTTAGTATCATTCAGAATGCGATTGGTACGTGAAAACGCCTGTATCAAACCATGATACTTCAAATTCTTATCCACATACAAAGTATTGAGATACTTGGAGTCAAAGCCTGTCAGCAACATATCCACGACAATCGTTATATCGATCTTATTCTTATGTGGATAGTCTTTATTGCTATATTGTTGATCTTTGATGCGTTTCTGCACATCCTGATAGTAGGCATCAAACTCTGCAATCGTATGGTTGGTCTTATACTGCCGGTTATAGTCGTCAATAATCGTCTTCAGCGCCTTTTTCTTTTCTTCAGGCTCTTCACGGTTATCATCCTGCTCTTGCGGCAAATCTTCCTGTATTTGCTGAATATCTTTATTTCCTTCGGCAGGAGGCGAGAATACACAAGCGATGTTAAGCGGTTCGTAATTTTCATCCTGCTGCTTCAAACTTTCTTGTACGCTGCGGAACAGTTCGTAATACTCAATAGCTTCATTGATAGAAGCTGTGGCAAGTATGGCATTAAACCTACGGGAATGAGTTGCAGCATCATGTTTCGATAATATCGCATCTACCACCGCTTGTTTCTTGAGCGTACCATCTGCCCGGCGGTCGCCTGTCTCTTTGGGCTTAAAGTAATCGACATGGAAACGTAAGACGTTTTTGTCCTCAATAGCATGTGTTATGGTATAGGCGTGCAGCCGGCTTGGGAAAATATCTTCCGTGATCTTGTACGAGGCTTGCTCTCCGCTTATTTTTGTATAGGTTGCATTCTGTTCAAATATTGGTGTTCCGGTGAAGCCGAAGAGTTGGGCGTTCGGAAAGAACTCTTTGATTGCCTTGTGATTGTATCCGAACTGGGAACGGTGACATTCATCGAAAATAAATACAATCCGTTTATCCTTTAGATGGATTAAACGGTCCTTATAGTTGTTTTTATTGGACGAATCGAGAGCGACACTCAATTTTTGAATGGTAGTTACAATCACTTTGTCGGCATAGTCGTCCGACAACATGCGTCTAACAAGAGTCCCTGTATTGGTATTCTCTTCTACGCAATTTTCCTGAAATTTATTAAACTCCTCACGGGTTTGTCTATCCAAATCTTTACGATCTACCACAAACAAGCATTTATCAATGTCGGGATTATCTTTTAGCAGAGTAGATGCTTTGAATGATGTAAGCGTCTTGCCACTTCCTGTCGTGTGCCAAATATAACCGTTACCTCTGTTTTGATGAATACAATCTATGATTGCTTTTACCGCATATATCTGATAGGGACGCATTATGAGCAACTTTTGTTCACTGACAACCAAAACCATATAGCGGTTAATCATCTCTCCCAATGTACATTTCGACAAAAATGCCGTAGAAAACGCATCAAGGTGTGTTATTTTTCTGTTTGACTCTGTCGCATATTGATAGACTGGCAAAAACTGCTCATCTGTATTGAAACTGAAATATTGATCGTTATTATTGGTGAAATAGTAAGTATTTGCCTGATTGCTTACGATAAAAAGTTGCATAAAACAGAGTAATGTGTTCGTGTACCCGTTACCCGTATCACTTTTATAATCAACAATTTGTTGCATTGCCCGGCGAGGACTTACATCCGAAGCCTTCAACTCTACCTGAACTACAGGAATGCCATTGATCAATAAAATCACGTCATACCGATGATAACTGTTATTGGTATTTATACGCAACTGATTTATCACCTCATAATCATTCTTACACCAATCTTTGATATTGACCAGCATATATTGTAACGGCGTCCCGTCTTCACGCATAAACGTATTGATTCCTCGCAGCCTTTTAGAAGAAGCAAAAACATCAGCGTCAATGATCTCTTCAAGTAGACGACTAAATTCAGAATCGGTCAAATGAACTCTGTTCAATGTTTCAAACTTTGTTCTAAAATTCCTCTCTAATGAATTCCTATCACGGATATCGTCACGATAGGTATATTTTAAATCTATTAATTTATTAATAAAATGATCTTCTATTTGTTTTTCCT
>OBYK01000968.1_pt1 | contig 11015 bp, 10 predicted proteins | sample 1476721 | NCBI WGS metagenome assembly OBYK01 (sample SAMEA2580191, study PRJEB22360) | human gut metagenome | biome: human gut; feature: human-associated habitat; material: faeces | place: Denmark | collected 2008/2010
CCCTCGCACGCCACAGGCGTCGCCCGCTATGTTCCGTCCATGGCTGCCGCAGCAGCGGCCTGCGGCGCCGACGGTCTGATGATCGAAGTGCACAACAACCCTGCCGCCGCGCTCTGCGACGGTCCGCAGTCGATCACGCCCGAAGAATTCGAGCGCGTCGTGAAGACTGTGAACGCCGTGCGCGCCGCCGTGAATCTTCACAACACGGCCGCCCCTTCCGCCGTCCGTACGGCTGAAGATGTGATCCGCGTGTGCGCGTCATGAGCTGCTGCGAACGCTCCCGCATTCTGCATGTCTCAACGGGACGCACCTACGATGTAGAGGCGCTCCCGGGCCTGCTCCATGCCAGCGGTCATGACGCGCTGAAGGCGCGCCTTCAGGCACTCGTTCCCGAACGAGCAGTCATCGTCTCAGACACCAACGTTGCGCCGCTTTATGCCCGCGCGGCGGCAGATGCACTCGGCACCAAATGTGCCGGCATTCACGTGATTCCTGCCGGCGAAGCGTTCAAAACGCCCGCTGAACTCGTCCGCGCGCTTGAAGCCTTTGCTGCGATCGGGCTCACGCGAAGCTCTGCGGTGATTGCGCTCGGGGGCGGCGTGATCGGCGACCTCGCCGGTCTGGCTGCCGCGCTTTGGATGCGCGGCATCGACTGCGTGCAGATCCCGACTTCACTCCTCGCAATGGTCGATTCGAGCGTAGGCGGCAAAACCGCCGTGGATCTTCCTGCCGGCAAAAACCTGATGGGCGTCTTCTCGCAGCCCAAGGCCGTGCTGATCGATCCGCAGGCGCTTGACACGCTGCCCGAGCGGGAACGCGCCTGCGGCTGGGGAGAGATGATCAAATATGCGGGCATAGACGCCCGCATGAACCAGCTCGTCCATGAGGCTCTTGCCGGCATTGAACCCGGGTCGCCCGCGCCCCTTCCGACGGTTGACCTCATACTGGCCGCCATTGACGTCAAGCGCCGCATCGTCGAAGCCGACGAACGCGAAGCAGGTGAAAGAAGACTCTTAAACCTCGGCCACACCGTCGGGCATGCCGTCGAAGCGGCAGCGCACTGGGAGCTTTCTCACGGCGCCTCTGTCGCCATCGGCATGGCAATTCTCACGCGGGCTTTGGTTCGCGAAGGACGTCTTCCCAACGAAATGCGCGTTGATCTCGAGACGCTTCTCGCCAAAACGGGGCTCCCATCGGCCGTTCCTGCGGCTTTAAAAGCCCGAAGCGACCTCGATTTTTCGCCCGAATCGCTCCTTAAGCTCTGCCAGCACGATAAAAAGGCCGGGGCCGTCGATGTCGCGCTGGTATTGCCTGTTTCACCCGGCTGCGCCCGAATCGAGCGCACGTCCTGGGCGAAACTCCTCGAGAGGATCCGCGCAGGACTCTGAAGAAAAATACGGGCGGCCGGAGCGCCGCGCCAACTTGAAGCCACTCCTCATGCAGCAGACCGTTTCCCCGCAACAGCTTTCCGGCACGATTGCCGCCATTCCTTCAAAATCCTGGGCTCACCGCGAACTGATTGCCGCCGCGCTGGGCGCGCCCAATCATGCCGTGCTGGTGCGCTTTCGGGGCGGCTCCAACGACATTGAAGCCACATGCCGCGCCCTGCGGGGGCTCGGCGCCAAAATTGAACGGCTCCCCGGGACGGGCGCGCGGGTAGAGGGCATCAGCCGCGCAGAACTAAACACCCGCACGGAAACGCCGGTGCTCGACTGCGGCGAATCGGGCACCACGCTGCGCTACCTTCTGCCTGTCGCAGCTGCCCTCAGCGGACCGGCCGGCGTCATCTTTACGGGATCCGGGCGGCTTCCCGCCAGACCGCAGGAGCCGCTCGCCGGCGAACTAGAGCGCCACGGCATTACGCTCGACTATGCCGAGGCTTCTCCTGGGGCGCTACTTCCCGTGCGGCTCACCGGCAGACTTCTCCCCGGCGCTTATGCGCTTTCGGGCGCCGTATCGTCGCAGTTTCTCGGCGGACTCCTCTATGCGCTCTCCGTTCTTGACGGGCCAAGCACACTCGCCGTCAAGGATCGGCTCGAGAGCGAACCCTATGTGCGCATGACGCTCTCCGCGCTTCAGCAAAGCGGCGTTGAAATTGCCGAATCACGCACCGATCAAGGACTGCCGCTCTGGACCATTGCCGGCCGAGGTGCCCTCACGCCGCCCGAAGATGTTCAGGTCGAAGGCGACTGGTCCAATGCCGCCTTCTGGCTCTGTGCCGGGGCGCTCACGCAAAATCCCGAGGGCATCGCCGTGGAGGGACTCAGCCTCACGTCGCTCCAAGGCGACCGTGCCGTCGTCGACATTTTGTCGCGCTTCGGTGCGCAGGTTGAATCGTCCTCCGAGGGCCCTGTCGGAACCGTGCGGGTCAAACCTCCCAAAAACGGCGCCGCGCTTCGCGGGCAGACGATTGATGCCCGGCAGATTCCGGACCTGGTGCCGATTCTCGCCGTGGCGGCCGGCGCCGCCGAGGGCGAAACTCGGTTCACCCATGCCGAACGGCTCCGCATTAAAGAAAGCGATCGTCTGCAGAGCACGGCTCAGCTCCTTCGTCTGCTCGGCGTCCCGCATGAAGAGCTCCCCGACGAACTGGTGGTGCACGGCATCGGCAGCGCACGAAAATTTTCGGGCGGGCGCATTTCAAGCTTCAAAGATCACCGCATCGTCATGGCTGCCGCCGTGGCCGGCGCCTCCGGCGGCGCCCCCATAGTTATTGACGGCGCAGAGGATGCGGCCAAGTCCTATCCCTACTTTTTCGAGGATTTGGAGCGGATGAAGGGCTCCGCGGCCCCTGCCGACCTCAAGACCCGCAACTGAATTCAAAACGATTGACTCCATCATGAACACCACTTTCGGCACTTATCTGCGCACCACCGTCTGGGGACAAAGCCATGCGGCGGCCATTGGCTGCACCGTTGAAGGGCTCCCTGCGGGCGAAGCCGTTGACGAAGAGGCGCTTTGCGCCTTTATGGGACGCCGGGCGCCGGGCGGCCGGCTTTCGACGCAGCGCCGCGAAACGGATCAGCCTGAAATTCTCTGCGGTCTCATGAACGGCATCACCTGCGGCGCGCCGCTCACTGCCCTTATCCGCAATACCGATCAGCGCTCGAAAGACTACAAGGCCATTGCTGACCGCCCTCGTCCGTCGCACGCGGATCTGCCCGCGCAGGTGCGTTATCAGGGCTTTCAGGATGTTCGCGGCGGCGGCGCCTTCTCCGGACGCCTCACGGCTCCCATCTGCTGCGCGGGCGGCATTGCCCTGCAGATTCTTGCCCGCCGCGGCATTCGGGTTGCGGCTCACTTGGCCGCAGTCGGCACCGTTGAAGACCGGCCTTTCAGCCCCATGGGCGAAACCGATGCGGTGCTGCAGGCGCGGCTGGAGCGCGAACTCCCAGTGCTCAGCGATGAAGCCGACGAAGCCATGGACGGTGCACGAGTGAGGCGGCCGAAGCCAGGCCCGCCGCCGTCGCTGCCGCCCGAAAGTCGGGCGACAGCATCGGCGCGGTGATCGAAGGCATGATCACGGGACTGCCCATGGGCTTGGGCGGCCCCCTCTTTGAGGGTTTTGACGGTGCGCTCGCCTTCGGACTTTTTGGCATTCCAGGGGTCAAAGGTGTGGAGTTTGGTGACGGCTTTGCGGCCGCACGCCGTTCGGGCTCGGCTGAGAACGACCCCTGGGAGCCTCAGCTCTCTGCTCCCGGCGCAGCACCAGCGGCCAATCACGCGGGCGGCATTGCGGGCGGGATGACCACCTCTGCACCGATCCTCTTTCGTGCAGCCATGAAACCCACGCCCTCCATTGCGCTCCGCCAGCAGACGGTCTCGCTCGAAGCGGGGACAGCCGCCGAGCTGATTGTCACCGGCCGGCACGATCCCTGCATTGGCATCCGCGCGGTGCCGGTCGTAGAGGCCGTTGCGGCGCTCGCTGCCCTGGACCTCCTCCTCGCGCCGCCGGCAGTGCTCTCAAAGGACCTCCCCAATGCCGAGTGCTGGGCTTCTGAAGCTTTAAAGGCACGAGCCGAGAACACTGCCCAATGAAAGCGCACCGCGCTGAAACGCCCCATACCACCCTTCAAAAAGATACGTTTGAATTCATCATGACCGACCAGCAGACGGCAGAACCTCACCCTCATCCCGCGCAGCTGCGCGAAGCGCCGAGCGACCTCTTGGCTGACCTGCGGGCAAAGATCGACGTCATTGACGCCAAGCTCTCGGCACTCATTGTCGAGCGCCTGGCCATCGCCGACGAAATCGGCGAGCGTAAGCGCGGCCGGAACCTGCCGATTCATGCGCCCAAGCGCGAAGAAGCACTGCTGGAAAAGCTCGTTGAACGCGTGCCGCCCAACGAGCGGCCGATTGTCGCAGCGGTCTACGAACTTTTGATCGCGGGCTCCCGCCAGCGGCAGCTCGCCGCTCAGCTCTGCGATGAAGGCGCTCTCGGCACTGAAGGGCATCAGCCCGGGCGGCTCTCTGTTTTCAAAACGCTCGGCGAAGGCGAAACGCCGCAGTATGCCGCCAAACGGCTTATTTGCGCCTGCACGGCTGCGGGGGCTGCGCCCGCTCTGCTCGAGGCGACTCGCGAAGGCGTCGGCCTCACCCTTGAAGGGGCCGGCATGAACCGCGTTCTGGCGGCCGACCTCAAGGGGCTCGGTGCAAAGGTGGAAGTCACCATCGACCGCAATGCTGAACCGATTCCGCCCAAAGCGGGCGCCGGACTGCTCTGCGGACTGCTTGGCCGCCGCCTCGGACACACGCTTTCGCCGGAAATTCACGCGCGTCTGGGCGCCTACGCCTATAAGCGTTTTGAGTGCGAGCCCGAGCGTTTGGACGAATTCCTGCGAACAACGCCGTTTGACGGCCTCAACGTCACCATTCCTTATAAGGAAGCGGTGTTGCCCTACTGCGACGAATTGACGCCCGCCGCGCAGCATGTCGGCGCGGTCAATACCCTCGTGCACCGTCCTGACGGAAAACTCGTGGGCGACAATACCGACTATGCCGGATTCCTCGACACTGTCCGTGCGAGCGGCATCAAAGTGAAGGGCAGGAAAGCCCTGATCCTCGGCACGGGCGGCGCGGCTAAATGCGTGCAGGCGGTCCTAAAGGATCTCGGCGCCTTTGCCGTCATGGTGAACATTCGCGGAGCCAAAGGCCGCGAAGCGCTTAACCGCCATGCCGATGCAGAGATTCTTGTCAACGCCACGCCCGTAGGCATGTTCCCGGTCTGCGGCGTGTCGCCCATCGGCGACCTGGGCCTCCTCCCTAAGCTCTCCTTCGTTTTCGACCTCATTTATAACCCTGCCGTCACCGAACTCATGCTTCGTGCGAGAGCGCGCGGCATCCCCGCAGTCAACGGCCTGCGCATGCTTGTCGTGCAGGCCGAAGCAGCCGCGCGCGATTTTCTCTCGATCGCCTCCCCCGTCGACGGCGCGCCGGCCCAACCGGCAGCGAGCGCTGAAGAAATTCACGCGGACCTCAAGCGTCAGTTCGAAAACATCGTGCTTTCAGGCATGCCGGGGAGCGGCAAATCCACCGTCGGCCGCATTCTTGCAGCACGGCTTGGACGCCCCTTCATCGATCTCGATGAAGAAATCGAGGCTGCTGCGGAACTCCCCATCCCCGAAATATTCCGCCGTCACGGCGAACCCGCTTTCCGCGATCTGGAATCGCGCAATTGCCGGAGCACGGCGCGGCGTGGTGATTGCCACGGGCGGCGGCACTATGATGCGCGTGAAAAATGTCTCAGCCTTAAAGCAGAACGGCCGCGTAGCGCTTTTGAAGCGCCCCATCGAAGAACTGCCGACCATGGGGCGCCCCGTCTCGCAGTCGCGGCCGCTCTCCGTCATTTGGGCGGAAAGACGAGCTACGTATGAGGGCACCGCGGACTGTTCGGTCGACAATGTTGAACCCGAAGCCGCGGCGCGCAATGTGCTCGAAGCGCTCGGCTGGCCGATTGGATGACATTGACAAGGCAACCGACCGCTATCCGCACCGGATTCTGATGCGGATCAAATCGACCGAGGCGGAGCGCCGAGAGGCGCTCCCGCCGAACTGCCCCGCATCATGCGATAGTGATTCTGTACTTTATGCCCCATTGAGGAACCTTCATGTTCTTGCTTCTTCTCTCCCGCAGCTGGCGGTGGCGTCCCGGATTCGATCCGTCGGCGCCCGTCTGCGTCTGCAGCCGGGAGGAGCAAAAGAACGAAAAGCGCCCAGCGCCTTGATGCATTCGAGCTTCCTCAGCCGCCGCGAGACCTCTGCTGCAGAGCGCCTGCCGCAGATCTCCAAAAGAACGGACCGAATCCTTGTTCAGTGATTCCGGTCCGTTTTTTTTCGTCTTCCGATTTCATGATTCTCTTTTAGGATGCCGCCATGCTCGCCTTCAGCGAATTTGCCCGACTCGCCCAGCAGGGCAATTACGTTCCCGTAACGCTCACGCTTACTGCCGATCTGGAAACCCCCGTCTCCATTCTTTCCCGGCTCAAGGATGACGAGGATGTGTTTCTCCTTGAATCCGTCGAAGCCGGCGAGCGCTTCGGCCGAAATTCCTTCATTGGCCTCAATCCCAGAGCGCGGTTCTCGGTCGAAGACGGCCGAGCATTTATGGAGGACGCCGACGGACGCCGAGAGCTTCCCGAAGCCGCAACAAAAGAGGGCGCCTTCATGGCCCTGAGGTCGCTTACTGAAGGCCTTCGTCCCGCGGCTCCTGCAGATCTGCCCTCCTTTACGGGCGGTGCTGTCGGTGCGCTCGGCTGGGAGATGTGCGGTGATTTCGAACCCAAAACCGGCTACAAGCCTCATGGGCTTACGGCAGCCTTCATGGTGGCCGAAGATATGATCATTTTTGACAACTTCCGCCATACCATGACGATTTCTGCGGGTGTGCGCATCGACGAATTCCCCGATCTCGGTTCGGCTTTCGCCGCGGGCGCGGCCCGCGTGGAAGCAGTGCGGGCGAGAATCCGCAGGCCGCTCGATCTTTCAAAGCTCCCGGATCAGCATCCGGCTGCAGTACCCGTTCTCAAGGCCAATACGACCGAACACGATTTCTGCGCTATGGTAGAAAAAGCCAAAGGCTTGATCCTTGACGGCGAACTCATTCAGGTCGTTCTTTCCCAGAAATTTTCCGGTGAAACGACGATTGAACCCTTTACTTTCTACCGGGCGCTTCGCCGCATTAATCCCTCGCCCTACACCTTCTTTATGAAGATGGGCGGCCTCACTTTCGTGAGTTCTTCTCCCGAAACACTGTGCCGCACCGAAGCCGACGGCAGTGCGCTGCTCCGGCCGATTGCCGGCACGAGGAAACGCGGCGCCTCTGCCGCTGACGATGAACGTCTTTCCGAAGAGCTCCTCGCCGACCCGAAGGAGCGCGCCGAACACCTGATGCTCGTTGACCTTGCACGCAACGACTTAGGGCGCGTAGCCGCCCCGGGCAGCGTCAAAACGCCCTACTTTATGACCGTCGAATACTTTTCGCACGTCATGCACATTGTTTCCACCGTCACAGGCCAGCTCGCCCCCGGACTCGACGCCTACGATCTTGTTCGTTCGGCCTTCCCTGCCGGAACGCTCTCGGGCGCGCCGAAGGTGCGTGCCATGCAGATCATTCGCGAACTTGAACCTGAACCGCGCGGCTTTTACGGCGGTGCAGCGGGTTACTTCGGCTACGACGGCGCGATGGATCTTGCCATCACGATCCGCACGCTGATCTTTGAGGACCTTGATGATCCCAAAGCGCCGGGCGGCGCCAAGCGGCGGAACTTTTCCATTCAGGCGGGCGCGGGCATCGTCTACGACTCCGTTCCAGCGCTCGAATATAAGGAAACGAAAAATAAAGCCGCAGCCATGATGAAGGCTGTTGAACTCGCTGCCCGCGGACTCGCCGACTGAATGAGCCCGAAATACGCTTCAAAAGGAAGGATTGCCATGAAGATTTTCATGCTCGACAACTACGACTCGTTCACCTACAACCTCGTGCAGTACTTTCAGATCCTCGGCTGCGACGTGACGGCTCGACGCTGCGACTGCACAACGGTCGATGCCGTCTTCGCCCTTCGCCCCGACGCGATTGTTCTCTCTCCCGGTCCGGGCCGTCCAGAAAGCGCGGGAATTCTGCTCGAGCTCATCCGCGAGGGACTCGCACGCCAAATGCCGATGCTCGGCGTCTGCCTCGGACATCAGGCCATCGGCGAAGCGCTGGGTGGAGACGTTATTCACGCTCAAAAAGTGATGCACGGAAAAACGTCGCACATCCGTCATGACGGTCAGGGACTCTTTGCCGGACTGCCCGAAGACTTGTCTGTGGTGCGCTACCACTCGCTCGCCGTGGACCGCACCACGCTCCCCGCAGACTTGATGGTGACAGCAGAAACGGACGACGGTGAAATCATGGGGCTGCGCCATCGCACGCTCCCGGTTGAAGGCATTCAGTACCACCCTGAATCCATGCTGACCGAGCGGGGGCTCGATCAGCTCGAGAATTTTCTGAAGATTGCTGCGGCAACTCAGAAATAATTAGGTTGGTCGAAATGCCCGAATGCATTTCGACCAACCTTAAACATGAGATTTCACTTCACATGAACTAATTCTTTTCCATCCAATGAAGCCCAAGCGAAATTAATGCGGCTGAGTAAATGGACAAAGCAAAGATACATTCATCGGCACAAAGTCACGAACATTTCGCGTCACCACAGTCATGCCATGTACTAATGCTGTCGCAGCAATCCAAGCATCTTGATAAGGCCGCGGGTCCGGTACATTTAAACGCGCGCAGGTATAGGCAATATCAGGAGTGATATCGAGCACTCTCCCCTCGTAATTCGGTTTGATTTCCATATCAAACCATTCTCGGAGCACGATACCCTGCCGAGTATCTCTGCGGGAGATGCGGAGAATACCCTCTTCAAGTTCCATCAAACTGATGACCGATACATAAAGCAGATTTGGATCAATTTCGTCAATCCAGTTCTTAAAGACAGGATCAACATTGCTGGTTGCAAGCTTTCTGCTTTCTGAGACAGCGTTCGTATCGAGAAGGAACATTAGTCAAACTCCGGTGCTTTGACCAATTCCTTATTACGCACCAGTTCGGACTCGAGATCGCAATAAGCGGCTTTTTTGTGAGCAAAAAGCTCAGTTGCAGTCTTGCGGTTATCTGAAGATTTGAAAACACGAACATACTCCTTATAAGAAAGGAGCACATTGGTCGGCTCGCCTCGCACAGTGATGATCACCGGTTTATGAAGAGATTCCTCACGAATCTTTGCAGAGTTACGATTAAACTCGCGGCTAGTTACTTGAAATTCCATAATTATCCTCCCAAACATACGCTCCAATGATACTACAAACATACATCAAGATCGTACAGTAAAACAAGATCATAGGCTGATCTTATCTGCCCGAGACACCAAAAAAAGCCTGTGCAGACGTTTTAACCGAGCTCTCGGCATGAGAACGCCGAAATAAGCGGCAAATCAAGTTTCCTTCACAATCTTCTGATGAAGTATGTGTTAAATCGCGTGAGCCGATCAGTCACGCGTCGTTTTGTTATTCGCTGCCGTTGCGCGAGAGCGCAAGGATGACGTCATAGACACGCCGCACGGCCGGCGCATTGTTGACCGCGAGCCGAGCGGCACGGGCTTTCATCACGCCGCGGCCGCCGGCCACGGCTCGAATGAGCGTATTGGTTCCGCGTATCGTTGCATCAGGCGCAGGAATAAGCGCGACGCCGTAGCCGGCATCCACGTAAGCCATCATCAGTCGGCTCGAGGGCGTGCTCAAAGTCGATTTGGGCGTAAAACCCAAAATGCTTTCCACTACGTGCGGATAGCCCGCTTCACCGCCCTCCAGATAGATAAATGTTTCATCCTTAAGAAATTCCGGAGACGTTGTTTCCTCGAGTGCCAGTCGGCTCCGAGGAACTGCCAGTACGGCATCCCACTCTGCGATGACCTGACTGGTTACAGTCTGCGGGAAATCAACGCCAGTCGTTAATCCGGCATAAATATCAATCTGTCCTTTGGAGAGCCGGGCAGCCAAATTCGTGGGCGGAGATACCTCCGTGAGCACTTTGATGCGCGGCCATCTGCGTCGTGACTCTGCAAGAAGGTTAATAAGGAATCCGGAGCTGATGGTGCCGGGGCAGACGCCAAGCTTCACTTCGGCCTCTTCCCCGGAAAGAATGTCCTCAGCATTGCGTTTGGCTCGCTCCATGAGCGTGAGAATTTGCTGCGCATCTTCAGCAAAAACGCGGCCTACCGGCGTGAGTTCCATGGTGCGGTTGCTGCGGTTGATAAGCGGCGCACCAACCGCTTCCTCAAGCATCCGAATCTGCTGGCTCAAGGTCGGCTGCGAAATACCGAGCATTTCCGCTGCGCGGCCAAAGTGCATGCATTTAACGAGCGCCAAATACGCTTTGAGATGACGAGGTTCAAACATGACGTCTCCTTTACGAGCGCACGAATGGAATGAAGAGCTGAACAAAATGCTGCTGCCGGACTCAATCGGAAAAAAATAACACAGCCACGATTAGCTTTCCCAATGATGCGGTAGCTCCGCCGAGATTGTTCAAAAAACGACTGAACTTTAGGCTACCGACCTATTGAAGAGTGCCGTTCGAGCGCCTCACAGCCTCGGGCAGCCGCCAACCATATACGAAGCCTCACTTTTCTATCTGGAGAACCGTTCATGATCACCAAGTCCTTCCGCATGACCGCCGTTGCCGCGCTCTTGTGCGGTGTTTCGGCCATGGCCGTCGCTGCTGTTACTGCCGGCACCTATGAGGGTGCCGCTCAGGGCAAGCTTTCAACCGTCAAGGCTGCCGTCACGCTCAATCAGGACGGCCGCATCACCGACGTTAAGCTTGACGTTTCCGGCGAAACCCCTGAACTCGGCGGCGCTGCTGCCAAGAAAATGGCGCCTGCCATTGTTGAGCATCAGTCCACGGCTGTCGACGGCATGAGCGGCGCTACGGTGTCGAGCGAAGCCATCCGCAAGGCGGTGGCTGCGGCGAT
>OBYK01000980.1_pt1 | contig 10879 bp, 10 predicted proteins | sample 1476721 | NCBI WGS metagenome assembly OBYK01 (sample SAMEA2580191, study PRJEB22360) | human gut metagenome | biome: human gut; feature: human-associated habitat; material: faeces | place: Denmark | collected 2008/2010
AACGCTTTGGTGTGTCATATTGATCTTTCATTAGTAAAAATATATGAATTATTGAGGATCTTTTTACGATTTTTTTAGTATATTTATATTGTAAAAGGCAGGCACTTACTAATATTTTCATGTTTCTTCTTTTATATAAATGTTTTTCCATTATATTCCAAAACTTATTTGCTGATCCGCTCCGCAGGTAACAAATAAGAGCCAACAATCTATAAGTTACAATAACCTATAAACTATCGGCTCTGCGTCTTAGCGTCTGGCTCTTTAATAGTCGTTACATTTCCATGCTTTATATTGATTAAAGTTTCATGCTTGCACTTTGGGCAGAACAAAGGGAAACTTATCAGTTCCGTATCTACCCGTATTTTTATTCGTGTCTTGTTATTGCAGATGGGCATAATACCCATGATTGTTTCATTACAGAAACACCACCTTTATTTTAAAAGTTCATCATAGTATTTTGCGTTTCCTGTCGAGTAATAATTGTAAAAAGCAGTAATTTTATTGTCAGAATACACATTAAGGTAATTTAGAATATTTTTCGTCCATTCTAATGAACCTGCTGAATTTGCTGTTACTAAATTTCTGTCTAAAACGGAATTAGAACAAACGTACAAGCTCTGTCCTGCATAGTTTCTTGAAAAGAAATTTAGATATTCTAGAGAATTACTTGTGTGTTTAAATTTATCTAATATACCATAATCAGCAAGTGCGAGTGTTGCCCCACAAATGGCACCTACTAAAATATTTTTGTTTAAACATTCTTGTGCTTTTTCCAATATTTCTTGATTTTCTTTACTTCCCCAAGTGGAAGAACCCGGTAAAAGCAGAGCTGTACTAGCATTGAAGTCAACTTCTGATATACTATAATCTGGAACAATTGTTAATCCTCCTAAAGTTAAGACGGGTTCTTTATTAAAACCAACTGTCTTTACTTCAAATTCTTTAGTTCCATTTTTTAATAATTTTTCCATACTGAATGCTTGTAAAATATAACCAATTTCGCATTCTGCCATGTCGTCTAATAAATATACATATACTTTTTTCATTTTCACATCTCCTCATATTTTCGATATAAGAAAATTATATGGCAGGAATAGTGACAAATGTATGTCACTATTAAGTGAAATTTTTCTTTATTTTTCTGATATGAGTTAATACCTTTTCTTTGTATTTTTGAGGGGATAATATTTTTACTTTATCGCAAAGTCCTAAAAGGATTGAGAATGTCATAAAATCATTTTCTTTAATCTCAATTTCTCTTATAAAACAGTCATTGACAGTTTCAACAATTTTTCCTTTAAAGTATTCATTAACTAAGGTGTCTATTTCTTGTTTATAAGATAGAGTAACCGTAATATTTGTCTGGTTGCGTCTTTTTTCAAAATCAGATAAAAGGTCAGCTATATTATCTTTGGTTTGAAAAAGTTCTTTTGTTAAAGAAATATTTTTCATTCTTACCACTTTGAACATGCGATAATCATTTTTAGAGGTGTCATATCCAAAAACATACCAGGAGTACCACCTATAATATGTATGTAATGGGTTTAGAAAAACTTTTTTTGTATGTCCTGCTGAATTAGTATATATAAATTTTATAGTTCGATGTTCTTTTGTTGCTTTATTGATTAAGTCTACGCACCTTATAATTTGTGGACTTTCAGTTACAACAGAGAAATCAACATCTGGAAGTGCATTAATATTGACATCGTTATAAAGATGTTTCATTTTTTCGTAAGTTTCAATGATCTTTTTATTTCCGTAAACAGTTCTTAGACTATTTAAAGCAAGCAAAATATATTCTTTATTGTTGCTGTCAATAATTTTTTCATCAACCTTAAAATCTTTATTTATTATATAGCCACCATTTACACCTAACTCAGAATAAATCGGTATACCAGCAAGAGTTAGTGTATCAATATCTCGTAAAATCGTTCTGCGAGATACTTCAAACTTTTGTGCTAATTCATTTGTTGTTACACACTCTCTATTTATTAAATAAAAGATTATTCCTATCAGACGTTCTATTTTCATACTTTCAGCCCTTTAACTGTTTTCTTTGTAATTATATAAATATATTCTTCTGGTGCAGGGCGTTTATTCCCAAAATACTTTTTAAAATTTGCTTGCACCTCTGGGTCTGTACTATTCATAGCTTCATCAATCGTCGCTTCAATATCAGCCCGAACATCAGCCAATGATACACCGCCAGCTTTTGCACCAGCTTTCAAGGCTTTTTTTATATCTCGTTTTTTTAGTCCTATCATAGAGTTCACTCCTAATTTATTTTTCCAATAATATTAAACAACCCAAAGGTAAATACATAAACAGTAGTGATAATCGTTGCCATAAGCCCTCAAAAGCTATGATTGTATCTTTGTAGTTTGGTTTATCTGCCATCACAAAAATCGTAAAAAAGATAAATGCTAGAAGAAAACAAATCATTGAAAATAGTGCAAGTGGTATTTCCTTAATTCGAAACCAATATAAGCTAATCAAAAGCGGAGCAAAAGTCAAACACATAAATCCAATAACCGCCCCGTAACCATGTATTTTTTCAGGAATAGTATTGAGAGATTTTGTTTCTCCTACCGAAAAAATCCCTGAGAGAATACAGCCACCTATCGCATATATCAATATGACTATAAACAAAATAACAGCGATGTTTTTTGATTTCTGCGAAACAATTTCATAAATCTTAAAACCACTCATTAAAAGAATGATACCGCATAAAACTAGCCATAAGTTGTATATAAAATGTAGTGGAGATTTGTTATTTCCAAGCACGCTCATTACCTGCATAGAATGACTATAACCTTTATAAAACGGAGCGAGGAAAAAAGGGATAGTTAAATCCAGCAATAAGGCTAATGGCAAGAATAGAGAAATGCTATTTTTCATCATTAAACCCACCACTCAAATTACCAAGCCCTTTTAAAATTTTTACTGCCAGTTCTTTCATTACATCTGCCTTGACAATCGCTATTCCTTGTTCTTCGTCGCCAAGAACTAAAAGTGTATCGCCAGCGTTAATATCAAAAATTTCACGGGCTTCTTTTGGGATAACTATTTGTCCCCGTTCTCCAACTTTTACCGTTCCAAAAATATGTTGTCCTTTTTTCATCATTTATCTCCTTATTATCATATTTATTTGTAAATCATACTTTTCATATTTACATGAATAGTATAATGCAAAAAATAAGAATTGTCAATTCCTTACAACATGGGTAGCGTGCAAATCTCTTATAGAAATGCACGCCATATTTCTTTATCCTACAATCTTCCAGTTACTATCCTTTTGTAACACAAGCTCATACTGCGATACCTGCGTCGCTTTTGTCTGATTATCAATGAATTTTACCGCAACCTTGACTTTCACATTGTCGCCGTCCTTTATAAAGATAGGGTTTACCAGTTCAGAATAAAGGTAGTCCCTGCCGATAGGTTCAAGCACATTTCCCGATACATAGTAAGCAAGTTCTTTTTCTGTAGCTGTCGGGTAGAGCTTAAAGAATGTTTCCAAAAATGAGGTAGCGTCATTTACGGTATCAGCGTCCACGCTTGCGTCTGCTTCTGGTGTTTTAGGCTCATAGTCTGATTTTTCGATTGCTGGTGCAAGGGTAGGGTTCTGAACGATTACCATATCCCCGTCAGCGTCCACATGGACTTTCACGGTATAGGTTGCTTTAATTGCTGTTGTCTGTTCTCCCTCTTTTATCTGCTGATCTACTTCGTAGGTGGCAGAAAAAGTGTCCGTTCCCGACTGTTCGATATTCCACACAATCACATCTGTAACCGTGGAACTGGTCGGTATATCGGTTCTAATGGTATCCACATTCAAGTCCTGCAATTCCTTTGTCAGATAACCGTTGATTGCCTGCGTTCTTGCTTCAATCGCTTCTTTGCTGTTATTCCATGTGTAATAGGACTTCGCAAAATTCTTCACGAAATTTTTTATCCCGTTGGTGTCCTGCAAGCGAAGCTCAATGATTTCTTTTTCATGGGTGGTGTGCTGGTCGATAGCCGTAAAATTCTTATACACCCCGAAGCTCACGCTTGCGATAAGCACCACCCACAACGCAATCACGGTTTTCTTATGTGTGCCTACCTTGACAGTACGCACCTTTTTTTCTTTTGGTTCTTTGATAGTTTCTGTCTGTTTCTTATTCTTCTTAAACATATTTTTCAAGTCCTTTCTATTGTTTTATTCGTCCTGCACCGATTAAGTGCTGTTGCCAGTAACTACTACTTAGGTCTGCATATCCTATCGGATTTCCTGCATGGTACATCTGCGTCGGCGAAACAAGAATACCAACGTGCGTTACATAAGTACCAGCGTTATAGGTAGAATGGAAAAATACCAAATCGCCAGCCTTTGCCTGCGAGAGTGGCAGATGTTGGGTTGCGTCATACTGGGCTTGTGCCTTTCTCGGTAAGGAGATACCAGCTTTTCCATAGCACCATTGCGTAAGTCCCGAACAGTCAAAGGAAGTGTTGGGATTGCTACCGCCATACACATACTTCCAGCCTTGATATTTCAACGCTTCATTCATGACCTTTTGTGTCAGCTCTCCCGATACCTGCGGAACAGTTAAATACTGATTGACTAATTCCACATAAAATTGATTGCCATACTGATAACGCCAGCCACCATTTTTCGCAACGGCTATCGGGTTGGTGTAAGTTACTTTCTTTCCACCCGATTTCTCACGGGCGAAGCTCTCTGCAAGATTGTATGTATGTTTCTTTCCGTTTCCTGCCACATATCCCACATAGCCACCGCCATAGTTATAGGACTGTATCGCTACATTCAAGTCGTCCATACCTTGATTTTTGCAGGAAGAAAGCAGGGACGCAAAATACTTACACCCCTGCTTGATTGAGCTTTCCGTATCTAAAGAGTTGGGCGGTAAACCAAGACTTTCCGAACTCTGCATAACATCTTCTGCCGTACCGCCACTTTCTACTTGAATGATAGCCAGCAACACATTGACATACTCGGAGATACCGTTTTCTCTGGCGTATTTTTCTACCATAGGCTGATGTTTTAAGACTTCTGCGGATAGGTTCATACCCGTAATGCCAGAAGAAAAGTTGCTGTTCTCGTCGTCGCTGTCCGCACTAATCAAGACACCAAAGAAAAGCACCAGAGAAAAGAGAATAGGAAACAGACTTCCAATAAGAGCGATATGTTTCAATTTCATTTTTTCTTCTGTCCTTTCTTTGTTACAAGGTTACGGCTTTTCTCTGTGGTCTGCTGGTTCTTCTGGACGCTCTGCGTCTGCTGAACCTTTATTCTGCGGTCTTTGGTGTCATTCTGGCGTGTTTCCTGCGATACCACTTTTTCTACATTCTGCCTATGTACTGGCTGTGCCGACTGGGTCGCTTTTCTATCAGAAGCACCCGAAGATAGCGGACGCTCTTTGGTAACATTTGTCTTGACTGGCTCACTTGCTTTAGAAGTCAGAGCTGTGGCAGGGCGTTTGACTTCCTGAATTTTTTCAGCACTCGGTTTTGGAATGGTTGAAGCTGTGGCTGGTCTCTCATGGGGACGGGTAGCTCCCGTTGTCGCTGATCCGTCAGCCTTTCGCTGTGCCTGCCTTACTTCTTGTGCCTTTTGAAGCTCCATACGCTTGTCAGCAATATTTTTCTTACGCTGTTCCTGCTTTTCCAAACGTCCCGTCTGTCTGGACTGCTGTTCCTGCACCATGCCACGCTTGAAGTCTGATACGCTGGACTTTGCCTTTTCCTTTGCGGAATATACCGCATAAGCTGTTTGTGTCGGCATATCCTTGATATTTTCTTTGACAGCGTTTGCCTTGTCTTTCACTTTATTTTTCGTGTCTAAGACAGCACCCACCTTTGAGCCTGCACGCTGTCCCATACTGGAAGTAGTATTGCTCCGATTTTCTTTAGAAGCCGTATTTTTTCTTTCGGCTCTTTTGCCAGCAACGGCACTTCCAGCCGCCGCACCAGCAACACCGCCAGCACTTACAGCCCTTGCAATACGGTGTTCCATACGTCTAGCCCGATGTCGCATAAACAGATATGGTCTGCGGAATATCCTGCGTCCCATGCTTTGACTGTCGCCAGCATTAAGAGAGAACATACTCATTAAATCGCCCAGCTTCATATAGATACCAGCGAAACACACTATCTGCAAGAACGCTACCATGAAAAACGGGTAATCTGTGGAAATGTTATAAAACATACTGGAAATGCTGAACGCCACCGTTACAATGAGCGTAATTCCTGCCCGTGTCATTATGGTATTAAATACCCTCACGATTGCCTGCTTTGCCATGCTTTCATAGCTCGGTATCATGGAGAGTAGAAAACTGATAGGCAGAAACATAGCGAAGATAATAAAAAGTATCTGGCTAAATAACATCATGCCCGTAAGCAAGAATGCAAATATCGTTATCCCTAGGTTAAAAAACAATAGGAAGAACACCATGCCTAAACGGTTCACGACCTGCGGTATCGTCAGATTGTTGTTGTCGTTGTCCTCGATTTCTGTTTTCACGACTTCCTCTCTGGTCTTGCCGTCCTCGTCCTCTGGGCTTGCCGATACCAGAGCTTCCACACGGTCTGTCCCGATTTCCTCTGCGTTGCTGTTTCCGAATTGTAAGAGCAACCACGGCTGTTCCACTTGAATAGAAAATAGGCTGTCCCGTATCAAGTCTACGCTGTCCTTACCCTCGCTGTCAGAGTTGGGGAGCATGATTTTTGTTCCCAAGTCCAAAGAAGCGGTACTGATGTCAGATGAAAATTCATTTATCTTCTTGATGTAGTCGGGAGCATAGGCAATAAACGAAGCAGACAGCACAAACACCACCACAAAGTTGATAACGGCGTGAAGTGCCTTGCTGGTTTCTCTTTTTATCAGTCCCGTATAGGCTACATATATTCCTACTACTAAGATAATGAGAAGCAGGAAACCAACATAGAAGCCCGTAGAAGAAAAGCCGTTCTGTGTTACGCCTGCAAGGGTCTGTATGCTTTTCCCGATACTGTCTGCCATATCGTTGATGAAGTCCAGTTTATAGGCTTCCTGCACCACATAACCCGTGGCATTGCTTAAATAAAGGCTTATCGTCCAGACAAAGTTGGTAATGCAGTAAAGCCCGTACTGCACCGATTTTCCAATCCCGTCCAGCCAGTTCCACGGAAGCCACGACCAGCTATTATCTACATAAAAATCAAGCTGGTAGTTGGAAAGGGGATATTTTGAGTAAAGATTTTCTATGTTTATGGTATCGTCCACAAGCCCCGTCGCATGAGCCACCGTCCCCAGAAGTGAAAGCAGGATAAGGGAGAGTGCCACCACGAACAGAGCCATTTTGAGAAAGTGAAGTATCTTCCTTTTTGTGAACGCACCTTTTATCCTTTCTTTCATCACTCCACCTCATTTCTCTGTACGGGCGGTCTGGTATCAAAGGCGTGTAGCAGTTCTTCAAAAACTGGGTGTATCTGTACCACACCGACACGCCCGTATAAGTCCTGCAATAAGCATTGTCCGTTCTCCAAATCACGAAGCCGTTTCTGGTTGTTTTCATCGTCCTTGTCGATACCGAAAAATTCTAAGGTCTGTTTTATCTCGTTGATGTCAGTAGAACGGAAAGCGAATTTTAAGCCGATATTGTTTTTCAGACTTTCCTTTGCCACGTCCCCAGAAGATTGTGTAACGAAATAAACGCCTGCCTGCATAGCTCGTCCAGCACGAACCAGCTTGTTAGAGAGCGTTTCTCCTTGTGCCACATTTAAGAACGCCCACGCTTCGTCCAAATCGACAATCTTAAAAATACTTCTGTCCGAATGGATAAAATCAAGGGCAAAGGTACTAATCACAATCAGCATAGACACCGACAATAATTCAATAGTCGTGTATTCCTCAAAGGTCGTGTCCTTATCTGGCAGTACAAGGTCGGCTACTTGAATGATATTGAGCTGGTTATCAAGGCTGATTGCATTTTCCACCGTACCGTCTGAAAACAGCAGATGTGCAAAGTCGTAGTCCGTGAAGCTGTCGATATGGTCTGCGATATTTCTTGATATGGGCGTATCTTCACGGCGTAGCTCGTCTATTACATGGAGCAAGCCCCGACTGTCGCTCTGGGTAACGGAACGAACCGCTTTTCGTAACACGGGGAATTTTTCGCCGTCCCTAGAGGAAATACCCGTAAGGAATGTCAAGATGTCGATTGCCAGACTTTCAGCGTCCTTTACATTCTTCATAATCACGAATGGGTCAAGAAGTCCTGCATTGTCTTTATCGCTGGTAAGATTTACGATATTGATTTCATGGGCGATTTCTGGAAGTGTTTCTTTCCAGTTGCCACGCTCTGATTTTGGGTCTAAGATAACCGCTTGTCCCCCAAAGAGAACCGAATAATACACAAGAAGATTGTTGCAGAACGACTTTCCACCGCCAAGCGAACCGACAAAAGCAGAAGCAAGGGCATTTGTAACTGTGCCTTTTACGCCCTGCGAAGCTAAAGACGGTTGCAGGTACACATTTCTTCCCGTATCAACGGAATAGCCCATATAGATACCCGTAGTTTCCCCTAACTGCTGGGTCGCACCAAAACCAAGCCCAGCTAAAAAATCTGATTTTACATACTGCACATAGTCATTGATATATCGCTTGCTGGCTGGTAAAAATTCAGAATGAAGTCCCAGCATATCCCCAGCAGGACGCACCAGCTTTACATTGAGGTCGTCGTAAAAGTCCTTGACTTCATCACAACGGCGTTTCAGCTCGTCAAGATCGGGTGCAGACACCCGTATCACGTAGCTTAACTTATACATACTTTCTTTGCTCTGGTCTAAGTCCGTTTCCAGCTCGTCCACGCTGTCTAATGCGTCCACCACATTTGAGCTGGTTTCACTTCCTGCTTGATAAGCGTGATTGTCAAGGTCTTTCAATTCCTTTTTCTTATTTCTTACTGTGGTAAGAGCCTTTCGGTTCTCCACGATTTCTACATTCATAGAAGTATCAACGGGGAATGTGAATTGCTGTTGCTGGAAATAGAAGATTTCACTTGACGGAAAATCAAACTCGCCTACAATCGCATTGACGGTAAAGTAGGACACATAGCTTTCCTTGTCCTCATGTTCCAATCGTAAATACCGCTGGCTTTCCTCAATCACACACCTTGTCGGACGGATAAGGTCGTAGTATTTTATCAGCGTTTCTTTCTGCAATTTCTTCTTTGGTAGCTGGTACTCATAATCTTCATAAGCGATACCGTCCCTGCCGTAAAGATGTTCCATGAGATACCCAAAATCATTGATTTCCAAGCGACGCACCTTAAAGCGACGGGAGATTTTATTTTCCAGTAACTTTTCCATTTTCATGTAACGGTTGATTTCATCATTCGGCATGGAAACAAAATCATTCATCAGCGTGTGGTTCACTTCATGGAGAAATTCCGTGAACGTCAGCCACGCCGATTTTTTGATGTTCTTCAGATTAAGCTGTTCTTCCGTAACCATGAGCTTAAAGCCAAGAAAAAAGCGGTAGTCCACTTGATTGTCCCCAATCATAGATACTAACGCTTCGGTCTGTTCGTCTATCTTCTGATAGGCAACTTCCTTTAATTTTCCAGTTACCAGCTTCTTTGACTGCTCCTGCTGACTTCGGATTGAGCTTTCTGTGGCAATCTGCAAGGCATGAATTTTACCCTCACGGGACTGTGCGATAAGCTGGCGAAAGCTGTCATGCACGATAAATTTCTGCTCTGCGGATAGGAAAGAATAGTTGTACGGTATCAGCTCATAGTAAGCGAACACCTCATTGTCCTTGTTCCAGACAAGGTTATTGTCAATATATTTTATCGGGAACATAGTTCACACTCCTTACTGCCGTGATTGTTTCATTCAAGGTCTGCTTATGCAGTTTTACGGCTTTTCCTGCATAAGTGATTTTCGGTCGCAGGGCATAGGTTATCTGTAATTTCAAAAAGCTGTACGGCTTCTTTCCGTCAAAGGTTTTCTGCGACATAAACCATGTGAGAGCAACGGGAATACCAAAGTATTTGAGAAATGCTCCCTCAATCATGGAAAGTGGGGGAATATCCCCAAACAGAATAATGATAAATTCTGTAATCACAAACCATGTAATCTGTGTAAAGGTAACGGGAAAGGGTAAGTTAAAGTCATTGATTGCATACAAGACTTTTTCCACGTTCCAGATACCCGTGTAGCTTTTAATCTTTTTCAAGTTCTTTCAGCTCCTTTCGTAAGTTTCTAAATAGAAAAGGACAGCCATGTTTCAGACTGTCCCTTAAAAGAGAAATACGCTGTCAGTAGCAACAATGCTTGTCGCAGATCTTCCAGCGTTAATATGGTATCTCGCACATACCTCGGCTTGTTTCAATGAAGCAACCGCCCATATCCAAATCTCGCCCGTAGGCTTCATAGTCAATGTAATTCTGTAAGCTGGGTGGAATATCCCCAAGTGCCTGCAATTCGTCTATGTAGTAATAGGCAACGTCTGTCATGGTTTCACAGTCGGGATAATAATAAATATCGTCCTTGTGTTCCACGACTTCTTCCAGCGTCCCGTAGTGGCTGATAAATTCGTCCAGACATTCTACGATATAGTCGGGAAGTTCCTCTATCATTTCATACATAGAGTTCAGTTCTTCAATGGAAACATACTCGCCAATCGCAATCGGGAAGTTGTCGGTATCATGGATAGCGTATTCCTCATACTGTTCATTCAAGCCGATTTTTTCTTTTACATCTTCCTCGTCAATAGGAAATGTGAACCAAGCACCGACTAAATAGCCCTCATTGTATTTGCCAAGATTAGCAATATAAACCGCCATATCATCAATCATAAGCACCACCTCATTTCCTACTCTGGCAGTTC
>OBYK01000986.1_pt1 | contig 10784 bp, 11 predicted proteins | sample 1476721 | NCBI WGS metagenome assembly OBYK01 (sample SAMEA2580191, study PRJEB22360) | human gut metagenome | biome: human gut; feature: human-associated habitat; material: faeces | place: Denmark | collected 2008/2010
GGCCCCGCGCGTGAACGCGCGGTTAAGCCGCTGCGAACAAAACTATGCCGGATTACGGGGCTAGATGGCGAACCTTCGACCATACGGAAAATCGCAAAAACAAAACCGCAGGTAGATAGCCTGCCGTTTTTCAAAAAATGAAGGTATGGATGAGGGCCCTGACATTAGCCCCGTAAACCGGCATAGTTTTGAAATGGCATTAAATCGATGGCAGCCATTTTGCTATGCCGGAGCGGTCGGCCGTTGGGTAATTACCCTCGCAGGTAGGCGATGGCGATTTGGATGCGGTTGCGCAGGCCCATTTTGGCCAGGATCGAGCTGATGTGGTTGCGCACCGTGCCTTCTCCCATATAAGCCGTGGCGGCAATCTCCTTGTTATCGAGGCCGCGGGCGATGAGCTCGGCGACTTCGAACTCGCGGTCGGTCAGGCTGGCAAAGGCCGCGGGCCGGCGAGGCGTGCCCGCCTCGACGCCCGTTCCGTCAAAATCGATGTCCTCGATTGCCTTACCCTCGAGCACGCGTTTACCGTCCATAACCTGCGCCAACGCCGGTGGAATGGCGGCGACATCGGTTTTAATCAGGTAGCCGCGGGCGCCCAGCTTGAGCGCCGACACAATGTACTCGTCATCCGAGAATGTCGTCAGAAACACCACGCGCGCCGCGGGGTCGCGCTCAAGGATCTCGCGTGCCGCCGAAAGGCCGTCGCGCCCCGGCATCTGAATGTCGAGCAGCGCGATATCGGGTGTGTGCTCGGCGTAGAGCGCCACCGCATCGTCGCCATTGGCGCCGGTGCCCGCCACTTCGATTTGCGGCTGGGCGCCCAGGATAATCTTGAGCGAATCGACTACCAAGCGGTCGTCGTCGACAACGATGAGCCTCATTGGTCCTCATCTCCTTGCTGTTTGGGAACGGTGGCAAACACGCGCCAGCCGCCGGCGCCGGCGCGCGGGCCGGCGGTGAAGGTGCCGCCAAGCGCCTCGACGCGCTCGCGCATGGAGCCGAGCCCCATGCCTTCTGCGGCGCCGCGGCCGCTTGCTTGAACCCCGCTCGCGCCATTGTCGGTAACGATGAGCTGGTAAAACGACGGATGCTCCATGCACCGTACGGTGACAGTATGGGCGCAAGCGTGGCGCATGGTATTGGAGAGCGCCTCGCGCAGGACCGCCGCAAAGCAGTTCGCGACGTTTGCGGGTGCATGCTCGGTCATAACCTCAAACTCAATCTGCGGGCCGCTGTCCGAGCGCGCGCCTTCAACAATGCGTTCGAGCTGCACGGAAAGGTCGACGGCGTTGTCGTTGAGCGCGTGGACGCTGGTGCGCACAAGCTGGAGCGCCTCGTCAACCGTGCGTTTGACGTCGGCGAAATCGGCGGCGACGCCGGGTTCGTCGGCATGGACTACGCGCAAGGCTTCGGCTTGCAGCGAGGCGCGCGTGAGCTGGTGGCCCACGTTATCGTGGATCTCGCGCGCGATGCGGGCGCGTTCGGCGAGCGTCGCGAGCTCGACTTCGTAGTCCTGGCGGTCGGCGAGGTCGCGGTTGCGCGCCTCGAGTGCCAGGGCGCGTTCTTGCAGCTTGTCGCGGGCGCGACGCATGCGTTCCTGTTCGCGCTCCAGCTGCGCGGTGCGCAGTGACAGCAACGTGGCGGCGACCGAAAGGATGGCGGTTAGCAACAGCGTTCGGGTGGTGAGCGCGCCGCAGTGAAGGTCCGTGGCAAGTGCGCAGGCAAACACGGAGCCAATCGCCAGCGCGGGCCAGATGCGTTCACGGCGCACGCGCCGCGCGATGTCATAGAGGGCGAGAGGTGCGAACGGCACAAACGGCGGCACGAAGACAGCCGCGATGACGTAGGCGTAGCCGCAGGCGCGACCGCCCTCGGCCAGCGAGGCGATGACAACGCCAAGGCAAAACGCCGCGACCAGGCGAGCATCCACAGCAAGGCCCGTGGCGGCTGCGATGCAGCACGCCAGTACGATCGATTTATCGAATAGCCTGTTCATACGGGTATTGTACGCGATGCCGCGCACGGGGGAGGCGCCACTCAGAGCAACCGTGACATTCCTCCCATGCGGCGGGGCGGTCGCGTCGGCAGGCCGCACGGCCAAGCTCCGCACTCGTGACAAAGCTCACTGGCGCGCGCCGAGGTCGGGGCGCGCGCCGGCGGCTCCTGCGATGATGCAATCGTGCCGGGCCGCAAGCAACAGAAGGGCCGCCTCATGACAGATATCGTCCGCGTCGAAAACCTCGTCAAGCGCTACGACGACCTTATCGCGCTCGACCACTTTAACCTCAGCATCGTCCCCGGCGAGATCTTTGGCCTGCTGGGCCCCAACGGCTCGGGCAAGACCACGTCCATCAACTGCATCCTGCAGCTGCTCGCCTACGACAAGGGCACCATCGAGCTGTTCGACGAGCCCATGACGCCCGCCCGCTACGACCTCAAGCGCCGCATCGGTGTGGTGCCGCAGCAGGTGGCGGTGTTCGACGAGCTCACTGTGCGCGAGAACATCGACTATTTCTGCAGCCTCTACGTCAACGACCGCAAGCGCCGTCGCGCGCTGGTCGACGAGGCCATCGACTTTGTCGGGCTGGGCGACTTTGCCAAGTTCCGCCCCGGCAAGCTCTCGGGCGGCCTGGCGCGCCGCCTCAACATTGCCTGCGGCATTGCGCACAAGCCCGAGCTCATCTTTTTTGACGAGCCCACGGTGGCGGTCGACCCGCAGAGCCGCAACGCCATCCTGGAGGGCATCTGCCGCCTGCGCGACGAGGGCGCCACGGTGGTGTACACCAGTCATTACATGGAGGAAGTCGAGCAGATTTGCAGCCGCATCATGATCATGGACGGCGGCCGCGTGCTGGCGCAGGGCACCAACGACGAGCTCAAGCGCATGATTCAGATGGGCGAGCACGTGACCGTCGAGGTCGGCGCCGTCGAGCCCGCCACGGTCGAGCGGCTGCGCGCCCTCGAGCACGTGCTTTCGGTTGAGCTTTCCGGCGGCGAGCTCGTTTGCACCTGCGAAGCGAGCCCGCACAACCTGGTCGACATCCTCGACACGCTGCGCGCCGCCGACGTGGCGCTCGGCCGCGTGTGGAGCGAGCCGCCGACCCTCAACGACGTGTTCCTCGAGATCACCGGCCGCGAGCTGCGCGACTAGGGGGCGGCCATGTTCAACACCATCATCACCACGGTCAAGACGCTGCTGCGCCGGCCGAGCACGTGGGTCTGGGGCGCTCTCTTTTCTATCGCGTTTTCCACGATGTTCATGTTTATGTTTGCGAACCTCAGCTCCGACGGCACAGTCGACCCGGTGCCGGTTGCCGTCGTGGCGGACGAGGCCTGGGATGCCTCGACCTTTAAGGACGTGGCCGCTTCGCTTGCCAAGGCAGGCGACGACCAGCTGCTCGATGTGAGCGAGTACGAAGACTTGGCTGCCGCGCGCAAAGCGCTCAAGGCCGGCGAGGTCGCGGGCATCTATACGGTTGATGCCGCGGGCACGCCTAGGCTCACGCTGCTATCGAGTTACGACAGCTCGCGCGCCTCGTCGGTGCTTACCGACCGCAGCATCCTTGAAACGGTGGCAAGCTCGTATACGCAAAATGCCCACCTCCTGGCCCTTAAAGGTCAAATGCGGAGCTCATGGCCCAGGTTGCTCAAGATGACCCGACGGCGCTCGCCGACCCGGAGGCGGTTGCGCGCGCTCTGTTGCTCGAGGGCGGAACCCGACGCGTGAGCCTGACTCGTGCCACGCCCGATGGCACTGTCATCTACTATTACGCGCTTTTTGGCCTGGTCGCGATGATGTCTGCCGAGTTTGCCGCCTTGAGCGTCGCCGATTTGCAGCCTAATCTGTCGGGCCTTGGCGCGCGCCGCTGCGTGGGGCGGTCTTTCCAAGACGGCGTCGCTGGCCGGTATCTTGGTGGGCTCGTGGCTGGTTTGCTTTGCATCAATGGCGATTGCGATCGGCTACGTGCGCCTGGTCGTGGGCGTCGACTTTGGCGGGCGCGAGGGGTTGTGCCTGCTGGGTGGGGCTGCATCCGCGCTTGCCGCCACGGGCCTGGGGCTTTTTGTGGGCACGCTTCCCGTTAAGGGCGGCAAGGCATCCAAGTCGGGCATCCTCACGGGCTTTGCCACCACGTGCGCTTTGTTCACCGGCCTCTACGGCGAGCCGGCGATGGCGCTTGCCGACGACGTCGCCCGCGCTTGTCCGGTCGAGTGCTGGCTCAACCCCGTCAAGCTCATCTGCGACATGTTCAATCGCCTGTATTTCTTTGAGGACCTGGACCCCTTTGTCGTTCGCGCTGGCGCGCTGGCCCTCATGGCCCTGGTGTTTGTCGCCGCCGCTACGCTGATCTTTGGAAGGAGCCGCTATGAGCACCTTTAAGACCGCGCTTCGCATGGCGCTAGCGCACCCGTTCTACCTGCTCATCTATACGGTGTTCATCTCGCTCATGGGCGTATTCATCGCGGCCTCGGTGAGCTGGAACTCGTCGCAGCTCACCGAGTGCAAGCCCTACGATGCCAACGTGATCGTGGTCGACCGCGACGACAGCGACCTTTCGCGGGCGCTTACCAAGCACCTGGGCTCACGCTTTGACCTGGTCACGGGCATCGGCGACGACGCGTACGACCTTGCCGATGCGCTCTCCAAGAGCAACAGTGCCAAGGGCAGCGCCGACTGCGTGTTCTTTATCCCGGAGGGGTTCGAGGACGACCTTGTTGCAGCCGCCCGTGCGGGGGAAGCCCTGCCCAAGCTCGACGTGACCTACGGTTCCGGCACCATGGCGGCGGCGCTCTCGTCTGCCGAGGCCTCGCGCTGGATCTCGCTCGCGGGCGCTGCGGCGGCGCTTGAACCCGCTGCCTCCAACGGTGACGTCGCAAGGGCCGCCGAGCACGCGGCCGCAAAGCGCGCGGAGGTCCAGATCGAGCAGGTCAAGGTCGACTCGACTGCTGCTACCACGCTCGAGTCGTACTTCAACTTTGGCGCGTACGCGATCATCTCGTCGGTCATCGTGTCGGTGGGACTGGTGTTCTCGGGCATGAACGAGCCCGAGCGCGTGCGCCGCATGGATGCCAGCCCGGTCTCTGAGCGCCAGCGTTCGCTCGCTGTGTTCGTGGCCGCCGCCGTGCTCACCGTCTGCATCTGGCTCGTGTCGAGCATGATGAGCGTCGTGGGCTTTGCCAGCGCGGTTGCCGAGGTCGGCGTGGGTCGCGTGTGCCTGGCGCTGGCGGCAACGTTTGCCCTGGCGTCCACGCCGCTGGCCGTTGGCTTTACGCTGTCGAGCCTGGGCGCGCGCGAGGAGCTGCTCAACGGTGTGGGCAACCTGCTCGGCATGCTCATGACGTTTTTGGGCGGCGCCTGGATGCCGCTGTCGCTAATGGGCCCGGCCGTGCAGACCGTGGCGCACTTTGTGCCGACGTATTGGGTGAACGACGCGATCGGCAAGGCGCTCTCGTCGGATCTGACGTCTGCCGCGCTGGGCGACATCGCCTGCGACCTGGGCGTCACGGTGCTCTTCGCCGCCGCCATCGCCGCCGTAGGCCTGGCCCTCACCCGCGCCAAATCCCACGCCTAGCTACCTGGTCATTTAAGAACGTCCCCAATGACTAGGCGCCGTGCTTGACTTTGACCCTACTTCAGCGGGTACCATCCTCTTATGTCGGTAACGCCATATAGACCGAGGGGATATATCTATGACCGCAACTGCACCCGCAGCACCCGCTAAGGTGTACTTCACCAACCTGCGCACGCATGCTCGCGAGAGCCAGCTCGACAAGCTCAAGCGCCTCATTCGCCGCGCCGGCATTGAGCAGATCGACTTCGAGAACAAGTTCGTCGCTATCAAGATTCACTTTGGCGAGCTGGGTAACCTGAGCTTTCTGCGCCCAAACTACGCCCGCGCCGTCGCCGACGTGGTGAAGGAGCTGGGCGGCAAGCCCTTCCTCACCGACTGCAACACGCTCTATGTGGGCAGCCGCAAAAACGCGCTCGAGCACATAGACACCGCTTACCAGAATGGCTTTACCCCGTATGCCACGGGTTGCCAGATCATCATCGCCGACGGCCTCAAGGGTACCGACGAGGCACTCGTCCTGGTCGAGGGTGGCGAGTACGTGCGCGAGGCCAAGATCGGTCAGGCGCTCATGGACGCCGACATTGTGATCAGCCTCACCCACTTTAAGGGCCATGAGCAGGCCGGCTTTGGCGGCGCCATGAAGAACCTGGGCATGGGCGGCGGCAGTCGTGCTGGCAAGATGGAACAACATGCCGCCGGCAAGCCAAGCGTTGCGACCGAGCACTGCGTTGGCTGCCGTGCCTGCGAAAAGATCTGTGCGCACAACGCCATCTCGTTTGACGATACCCGCGAGCGCGAGCTTGCCAACGGCAACACCCGCACGGTGCACGTGGCCGCCATCGACCACGATCGCTGCGTGGGCTGCGGACGCTGCATTGCGGCATGCAACCAGGACTGCATCAAGCCCGGTTATGACGCCGCGGCCGACGTGCTCAACTGCAAGATCGCCGAGTACACCAAGGCCGTCGTCGACGGCCGTCCGAGCTTCCACATCTCGCTTGCCATGGATATCAGCCCCAACTGCGATTGCCATCCCGAAAACGACACACCTATCGTCAACGATATCGGCATGTTCGCGAGCTTCGACCCGGTCGCCATCGACCAGGCCTGCGCCGATGCCGTCATGGCATCCGAGCCGCTGCCCAACACCGAGCTCACCGATAGCGCGACCAAGATGGAGCATAACCACGAGCATCTGGAGGGCGAGCAGGCGCGTGACCCCTTCTGCATCACACATCCCGACACCGACTGGCGCGTGTGCATCGCGCACGCCGAAAAGATCGGCCTGGGCACGAGCGAGTATGAGCTCATCGAGGTCAAGTAGCGTCTAGCTATTGGACAAAACAAGCGCATTTGTAGCGTAAGTTGAGCAAAAGCCGCCCGTGAGCACAGCGCTTGCGGGCGGTTTTTCAGAAGTGCGGTGAAAAATCGAATACCACCGACCACAAACCGTTTTTTGACAACAAAACCCCTGATAAATTTTTGGTAAAACTGTGGTCTGGTCGGGCTTCGCGCGATTTTCCCCGCACTTCTAAAACGGGGGGTCAGATAGACAAGTAAACCGTACTATTCGCCTAAAAATTCCTATCGAGGAAGTCGTCGACCGTATTCCAGTAGAGCTCGGGGTCGACTTGCGCGCTCTTGGCGTGGGTGGCGCCGTGGATGGTGAGCTTTTGCTTGACCTTGCTGGCGCACGCGTCGTAGTTTTGGTCGAGCATGTCGTACGGCACAAAGGTGTCCTGGTCGCCGTGGATAAACAGCATGGGAACCGTCGCGTGTTTGAGTTACTCCACACTGCTCGCCTTATGAAAGTCGTAGCCCGCGCGTACGTTGCACACCAAGTTTGCTACATCGAGCAAGGGAAAGCTGGGCAGGCCGAACACGTCCTTGAGCTGCAGAGAAAACTCGTCCCAAACACTTGTATAACCGCAGTCCTCGATAATGCATTTCACGTTTGCGGGCAGAGATTCCCCCGCGACGTTCATGGCGGTTGCCGCACCCATCGACTCGCCAAAGACCAGGATGCGCGCCTCGGGGTCAGCCTGAACGATTTGCTCGATCCATGCGACGATGTCGAGTCGCTCGGGCCAGCCCATGCCGATGTAGCCACCGCCGGAACGCTCGTGGGCGCGGGCGGCAGGTGCGAGCACGTTCATGCCGCGGTCGTGGAATCGCTTGACGTATCGGGCCATACCGATGGGCTCGTTGGTATATCCATGCAGGCAGACGGCGTAGTCGTGCGTGCTCTCCGACGCAGCAAAATACCAGGCGGCAAGCTCGGTCCCGTCGTCCGCGGTGAGGCTGCTGCTTTCGCGGTTTTCCTTAAACCACGCCCGTGCCTCGCCCTCCTCGGCGTCAATCTGCTCGCCCTTTTCGGCGTCCTTGCCGTCCTGCATCATCTTCATGGTGTAGGGTGCGCGAGGGTTCAGGGCAAAGTCGAACAGAAAGTTGCCGGTAAAACCGAGCAGCGCGACAACGAGCACCAGCGCAATAACACCGGCTATCTTAAGTTTTCGATGGTGATGTGAGCTTTGGTCCATGCGGCCTTCTCCTCTAAGATGTTAATGCGTCAACAATTAAACGAAGCGCATTATGGATGTTCACCGTTGATGCGTCAACAAGCAAAGAATGGGTAAACAAAGGGTCACGTATGGTGCAAATTTCGCACGTACCTAGACGCTTTGATATAGTGTTGAGAATTATTTACGTTGGAGGATGTAACCGGCATGTCCGATTCGAGCGACAGTTCCAAGCCGCGACCTAAGGCCGCGGCCGTTCCGCAGTACACGGTGGGCGAGGAGATCATGAACTCCGTCACCCATGGTGTCGGCTGCCTGCTGGGTATCGCGGGCCTGGTGCTCCTGATCGTATTCGCTGCCCTGCGCGGCGGAGGCCCGGCCCACATGGCCGCGGCGATTGTCTACGGCGCCAGTATTATTCTCGAATACCTTGCCTCCACGCTCTACCATGCGATTCAGCCCTCGGGCGCCAAGCGCGTGTTCCGCATTATCGACCACAGCTGTATCTATCTGCTCATTGCCGGCAGCTATACGCCGTTTTGCCTCATTACGCTGGCAAACGACGGTGGTCCCGTGCTGTTTTTTGCCGTATGGGCCATCGCCATCGTCGGGATCGCCCTCGAGTGTTTTTTGTGCGAGCGCCAGCCGCATTGGGTAAGCGGCCTGGTCTATCTGCTGATGGGCTGGCTCGTCGTCTTTAAGCTGCCCGAGCTCGTGTCGCTGCTCAACCCCGTGGCACTTGCTCTGCTCGCTGTCGGCGGCGTGTGCTACACCGTGGGCGTGCCGTTCTACATCGCCAAAAACGTGCGTTACCTGCACAGTGTGTTTCACTTGTGGGTGCTCGCCGGCAGTATCTTCCAGTTCATGGCGGTGATCCTCTTCGTAATCTAGCGATCGCGTCTGTGCCCGCGGGCCCATCCGAGCGGCCGCCGGGCGCAACTGCCCTATCCGTCACCTACGCTTACTACCTAACGTCCCGAATCTTGGAGGTTCGAGAAACTCCCGATGGACATAACCATCTCCCTTATCACCACTCTCGTTTTGACCCTCATCAACGGCTACTTTTCTATGTCCGAGATGGCGCTCACCACGGCCAAGCGCGCCGTGCTGGAGCACGAGGCCGAGGAAGGCGACAAGCGCGCCGAGCGTGCCATTAAGCTGGCTGCCGACTCCGACCAGCTGCTCGCCACCATCCAGGTCGCCATCACGCTCGTGGGCTTCGCCTCGTCCGCCGTTGCCTCGACGAGCCTGTCCGACCCGCTCGCCACGTGGCTCATGAGCTTTGGCATCGCGCCGCTCTCCGCCATCGCGCGCGGCCTGGCACCGGTCATCATCACCGTCGCGGTCGCCTTCGTGTCCATTGTGATTGGCGAGCTTGTGCCCAAGCGCATCGGCCTGGCCAATGCCGAGGGTGTGTCCAAGCAGGTCGTGGGACCGTTGTCGTTTTTCCAAAAGATCGCCCGTCCGCTCGTGTGGCTGACTGGCGCTTGCTCCGATGGCCTGGCCCGCATCCTGCGCATCAAGAGTGCCGACGACCGTCAGAACGTCTCGGAAGAAGAGATCAAGTACATGGTCTCGGAGCAGGACGACCTGCTCGACGAGGAAAAGCGTATGATCCACGAGATCTTTGACCTGGGCGACACCGTTGCCCGCGAGGTCATGGTGCCGCGCGTGGACACCACCATGTGCGAGGACGACGAGACGATCGCCGACGTGTTGTCCACCATGCGCCAGACCGGCTTCAGCCGCATCCCCGTCTATCACGAGGACCCCGACAACGTCGCGGGCATCGCGCACATCAAGGACCTGATCCAGCCCGCGCTCGATGGCAAGGGCGACCAGCCCATCGCCGGCTTTTTGCGCGACGCCACCTTTGTGCCCGACACCAAGGACATCCTGCCGCTGCTGTCCGAGATGCAGACCTCGCACGACCAGATCGTGGTCGTCGTGGATGAGTACGGCGGCACGGCCGGCATCATCACCATCGAGGACATCGTCGAGGAGATCGTCGGCGAGATCGAGGACGAGTTCGACCCCGACAACAAGTATCTCACGCGCCTTTCGCGCCGCGAGTGGCTCGTCGATGGGCGTTTTTCGTGCGATGACGCGATTGAGCTTGGTTGGCCGCTCGAGGAAAGCGATGATTATGAGACCATCGCTGGTTGGATTTTGGAGCTTTGCGACTCGGTGCCCGACATCGGAGAGGTGTTTGAGGTTGCGGGGTACAAGTTTAAGGTGCAGTCGATGCGTGGCCAGCGCATCTCGCTCATTCGCGTGATCGCTCCGGCCGAAACCGATAAGAAGGATTCCGAGTCTTCGGTAGACGAGCCGACGACGTCGGGTGCGGGTTCCGCGAATCCGCACGACGGCGACGAGTAGGGCAAGGAAGAGTAGGGGAGAGTTATGGCAGGCCTGTTCAACATCCTTAAGGTCACCGTCAGTGAGGACAAGATCTGCGCGCATGTGCTGGTGAACCCCGGCATGCCGCTCATGACCTCGGAGGACATCGAGGCCACGGCGCGCGTGTACTACCTAGTGCCGGCGATTGCCAAGCACCTGTGCCTGGGCGATTCCGGCCGTGAGTTCCAGGACTGCATGGGTCAGACCGAGCTCTGCCATCTGCTGGAGCACGTGACGGTCGAGCTCATGAACGAGACCGGTCTTGCCGGTAGCATCTCGTGCGGCTTCGCCGTTC
>OBYK01000994.1_pt1 | contig 10696 bp, 9 predicted proteins | sample 1476721 | NCBI WGS metagenome assembly OBYK01 (sample SAMEA2580191, study PRJEB22360) | human gut metagenome | biome: human gut; feature: human-associated habitat; material: faeces | place: Denmark | collected 2008/2010
ATTTTCGAGCCGGACATTTATTAGACGCTTCCGGTAAGCGAACAATATTTTCGATGATAGATTTCTCTATCTCTGCTATTATTATACGCAGAGATAGAAAATATGTCAAGAAATTGCTTGAAGATTGAAAGCCGGAAGCGTATGTGGTATTTTTTATCAGCGCTGATGTTCCAGATTTTTATTTGCAGTAGAAAGCATCAGCTTGATCCGATTGAGCTGGTTGACTTCGCTGGCTCCCGGATCAAAGTCGATTGCTACGACATTGGAAGTCGGATATCTTCTTCTGAGCTCTTTGATGACACCTTTTCCTACCACGTGGTTCGGCAGGCAGGCAAATGGCTGTGTGCAGACAATATTTGCAGCGCCTCCGTGGATCAGCTCCAGCATCTCTCCGGTTAAAAACCATCCTTCACCGGTCTGGTTTCCGATGGAAACAATCTCAGATGCCATTTCTGCCAGTTTTTCAATCTTGGCAGGTCCTTCAAAATGTGTGCTTTCTTCAAATGCTTTGCTTGCAGGTGCACGGAACCATTCAAGCGCACGAATACCAAGGTTTCCGAGTACAGCCTTCGATTTTTTCATGCCAAGGTGGGACACCTTGAAATTCTGGTTGTAGAAGCAGTAGAGTAAAAAGTCCAGAAGATCCGGAACGACTGCTTCGGCGCCTTCTTTTTCCAAAAGCTCGACCAGGTGGTTGTTGGCTGCCGGCAGGAATTTTACAAGGATTTCTCCAACGATTCCGACTCTTGGTTTTTTCACATCCAGGGTTTCAATCTGGTCGAATTCCTGAATCATCTGACGGCACAGTTTTTTAAATGTATGGCGGTGCGGATATCCGTTGGATACAAAATCTTTACATCTCTTTTTCCATTTTTCATGAAGTGCATCGGTTGTTCCCGGCACTTTTTCATATGGGCGCATCCGGTAAACACATTTCATAAAGATATCGCCAAATACGACGCCATACAAACCACGCAGCGCCAGGAGCGGCGTAATCTTAAATCCGGGATTGCTCTCCAGCCCGCTTAGATTCAGTGAAATTACAGGGATATGAGAATATCCCGCTTTTTTCAGTGCACGCCGGATAAACCCGATATAGTTGGAAGCACGGCATCCTCCTCCGGTCTGTGTGATAATGACAGCCAGATGATCGGTGTCATATTTTCCGGATAAAATCGCATCCATAATCTGACCGACTACGATCAGGGAAGGATAGCAGGCATCATTGTTTACATATTTTAATCCCATGTTGACAGCCTGTTTGTTGTCATTTGGCAGAATTTCAACCTTATATCCGGATGCACGAAATGCCGGTTCCAGAATCTCAAAATGCATCGGTGACATCTGTGGGCAGAGGATCGTGTATTCCTTGCGCATCTCTTTTGTAAATGGAATCTTCTCAATAGAAGATGGCTGGATGATGCGCTCGGTCTTTTGCTGTTCTCTCACCCGGATGGCAGCAAGCAGGGAGCGGACACGGATACGGGCAGCCCCCAGATTGTTGACCTCATCGATTTTCAGCGAGGTATAGATCTTACCGGAACGGGTCAGGATATCTGCCACCTGATCCGTTGTGACGGCATCCAGTCCGCATCCGAAAGAATTCAGCTGGATCAGATCCAGGTTTTCTTTTGTCTTGACATAGTTTGCAGCGGCATACAGTCTGGAGTGATACATCCACTGATCCATGACATTGAGAGGTCGTTCTACTTCGTGCAGATGAGAGATAGAATCTTCTGTCAGGACGGCAATATTATAGGAGTTGATCAGCTCCGGCAGTCCGTGATTGACCTCAGGGTCCGTGTGATAAGGACGTCCGGCAAGAACAATTCCGCGATTGCCGGTTTCATCCAGAAACTTGATCGTCTCTTCACCTTTGCGGCGCATATCTTCTCTGCATGCAGCAAGTTCCAGCCATGCTTTGTGAACAGCAGTGCGGATCTCATCTGCGGAAACAGAAAATTTTTCACCAAGCTCTTCGATCAGTCTGGAAGAAAGTGTCTCTTCACTCTGGAAAGACATAAATGGATGCATAAAATCAATTTCTCCGGTTACGATCGGATCCATGTTATTTTTGATATTTTCCGGATAGGAAGTTACGATCGGACAGTTGTAGTGGTTGTTGGCTTTTTCAAATTCATTTCGTTCGTAAGGGATACAAGGATAAAAAATATGTTTGATCCCTTCGTTGATAAGCCACTGTACATGTCCGTGTGCCAGCTTTGCCGGATAACATTCGGATTCACTCGGAATAGATTCGATTCCCAGCTCGTAAATCTTTCGGGTAGAAGACGGAGAGAGTACGACACGGAATCCAAGCGTTGTAAAGAATGTATGCCAGAACGGATAATTCTCATACATGTTCAAAACTCTTGGAAGGCCGATCGTTCCTCTGGAAGCCTCTTCTTCTGAAAGCGAGGTGTATCCGAAATACCGCTGCATCTTATATTCAAATAGGTTTGGCAGGTGATTTTTTGATTTTTCCTTGCCAAGTCCTCGTTCACAGCGGTTTCCGGTGATAAACTTTCTTCCGCCGCTGAAATGATTGATTGTCAGACGGCAGTTGTTCGTACAACCGCGGCATTTTGTCATGGTAGTCTTGTATTCCAGTGCTTCAATCTCTTCAATTGGGAGCATGGTAGTGCCTTCACAATCCTGATAACGTTCCCTTGCAATCAGGGCAGCTCCAAAAGCCCCCATGATACCGGCGATATCAGGACGGATTGCCTCACAGTCTGCGATTTTTTCAAAACTGCGCAGAACGGCATTATTATAGAAGGTTCCTCCCTGTACGACGATATGTTTTCCAAGTTCAGAGGCGTCGGACACCTTGATGACCTTAAACAGTGCGTTTTTGATCACGGAATAGGCAAGTCCTGCGGAGATATCTGCAACAGAAGCACCTTCTTTCTGTGCCTGTTTTACTTTGGAGTTCATAAATACAGTACAGCGTGTTCCCAGATCGATCGGATTTTTGGCATAGAGGGCTTCCTGTGCAAAATCTTCGACTGTATAATTCAGTGATTTTGCAAAGGTCTCAATAAAAGAACCACATCCGGAAGAGCATGCTTCGTTTAACTGAACACTGTCTACCGTCTGATTCTTGATTTTGATACATTTCATATCCTGTCCGCCGATGTCGAGAATACAGTCTACATCCGGTTCGAAAAATGCGGCCGCATAATAATGGGAAACCGTCTCTACTTCTCCTTCATCCAGAAGCAGTGCAGCCTTGATCAGTGCTTCGCCGTATCCGGTGGAGCAGGAGTGAACGATCTCGACACCTTCCGGAAGCTGAATGTAGATCTTCTTGATTGCCCGGATCGTTGTTCCCAGAGGATCTCCGTCATTGTTATGATAGAAGGAATACAACAGCGTTCCATCTTCACCTACCAATGCTGCCTTTGTTGTAGTGGAACCTGCATCGATTCCAAGAAAAGCCTTTCCCTGGTAAGAAGCAAGGTCTTTGACCGGAACCTGATGTTTTGCATGGCGGAAAGTGAATTCCTCGTAATCTGCAGAAGATGCAAACAGGGGTTCCAGACGCTCCACTTCAAATTCCAGTTCGATTTTATTTGCCAGACGGCTCTGAAGTGTCTGCAGAGGAATATCCACATTCCGTTTGGAATTCAGCGCGGAACCGATTGCTGCAAACAAATGAGAATGATTAGGAGCGATAATATGCTCATCGTCCAGTTTTAAAGTACGGATAAAGGCCTCTTTTAATTCCGATAAAAAGTGAAGTGGTCCGCCTAAGAAGGCTACATGTCCGCGGATTGGCTTTCCGCAGGCCAGTCCGCTGATCGTCTGATTGACTACTGCCTGAAAAATAGAAGCAGCTAAATTCTCTTTGGAAGCTCCTTCATTGATCAGAGGCTGAATATCAGATTTCGCAAAAACACCGCAGCGTGCTGCGATGGAATATAAAGAAGTATAATTTTTTGCATATTCATTCAGCCCACTGGCGTCTGTCTGAAGAAGGGAAGCCATCTGATCGATGAAGGAACCGGTACCTCCTGCGCAGACACCGTTCATACGCTGTTCTACATTTCCATCTTCAAAATAAATGATCTTTGCATCCTCACCGCCGAGTTCAATTGCCACATCAGTCTGAGGTGCATAATCCTGCAAAGCGGTGGAAACCGCAATCACTTCCTGTACAAACGGAACATGCAGGTGGGTGGCAAGAGTCAGCCCTCCGGATCCGGTGATAACAGGAGAAACATGGATCGGTCCCAGTTTATAGATGGCACGTCCGAGAAGATCAGACAGTGTTTCCTGTATATTTGCAAAATGGCGTTCGTAATCGGAGAACAGAACTTCATTATCTGCTCCCAGGACTGCGATTTTTACCGTGGTGGAACCAATATCGATCCCTAAAGTATATAATTCGTTCTTTTTCATAGTAATTCCTCATCTTTTGCTATAGTAGTTATTACTTATTTAAATGCAGTCGTTATTTTACAACATTTTATATTATACGACAAGTAGTCTAAAAACACAATTATGAGTGTTCACCATAAATATACAAAAGATTTTAAGGAAAAAATAGAAAATCTCATAAAATTTAACACAATCCTAACGCAAAAAATAAAACAATTATTTGACAAACAGTAATGCTCACTGTACAATTACTCTCTGTAAGGGAATAAATATATAAGGAGAGATTGTCATTGAACTGGTTAAACAAGCTGGAAAGAAAATTTGGACGATACGCCGTTCACAATCTGACGACGTACCTGATCGGGACATACATTATCGGATATGCAATCCGTCTGTTTATGCCCGATATGATGATTTGGCTGTATCTGCAGCCGGGAGCGATTCTGCACGGACAGATCTGGAGGATCGTATCCTGGATTCTGGTACCGCCGCAGGGCAGTCTTCTGGAAATCGTCATTATGCTGATGCTTTACTATTCTCTCGGTACTACGCTGGAGAGGACCTGGGGAGCATTCCGCTATAATGTATATATCTTTTCGGGTATTTTATTTACGGTACTGGGAGCGTTTGTGCTGTACATCCTGTATGGCTCGGGGGCAGATTTCCTGGGTGGATATTTCAGCACGTATTATATCAACCTCTCAATTTTTCTTGCATTTGCTGCAAGCTATCCGGATATGGAACTTTTGTTGTATTTCATCCTTCCGATCAAGATCAAGTGGATGGGACTGGTGTATGGAGTATACATCCTGTACCAGTTGGCAACCGGCAATCCCGCATCGCGCATAGTGATCATTTCATCACTTTTAAATTTTGTCGTGTTCTTTTTATCCAGCAGGAATTTAAAACCGTATACACCAAAAGAACAGGTGCGCAAAGCAAAATTCAGACAACAGACAAGACCGCATATGACTTATGCAAATGGTGCAAAACACCGTTGTGCTGTCTGTGGGAGAACAGAGTTGGATGATTCAAGTCTGGAATTTCGATTCTGTTCCAAGTGTAATGGAAATTACGAGTATTGTCAGGATCATTTATTTACACACCAGCATGTGAAATAAGAATTAAGGATAAGTTAGAAGGAGAGTTATGACATGAAAAAAACAAAAGTAGTCTGCACAATGGGTCCTAATACAAATGACAAAGAAGTTATGAGAAAGTTGATTCAAAACGGAATGGATGTTGCGCGTTTCAACTTTTCACACGGTGATCACGAAGAGCAGAAATTCCGTATGGATCTTCTGAAAGAGCTTCGCGAGGAAGAACATGCGCACACAGCGATTCTTCTGGACACAAAGGGACCGGAAATCCGTACAGGTCTTTTGAAAGACGGAAAGAAAGTAACCCTCCAGGAAGGGAGTACATTTGTACTTACAATGGAAGATATCGTAGGAGATGATACAAAAGTGTCTCTTTCTTATAAAGGTCTTGCAGAAGATGTACAGCAGGGAACAGTAATTTTGATCGATGACGGTCTGATCGGACTGAAAGTAAAAGAAATCGTAGATCAGGATATTGTTTGTGAGATCGTAAACGGCGGTGAGCTTGGTGAGAGAAAAGGGGTCAATGTACCGAACGTTCCGGTAAGACTTCCTGCAATCACAGAAAAAGATAAAGAAGACATCAAATTTGGTGTAGAACAGGATATTGATTTTATCGCTGCATCCTTTGTGCGCAATGCAGAGTGCGTCCTTGAGATCCGCGCATTTTTGAAAGAACTGGATGCACCTTATATTCCGATCATTGCGAAGATTGAGAATGCAGAAGGAATTCGCAATATTGATGAGATTATCCGTGCTGCAGATGGTATCATGGTAGCAAGAGGAGATATGGGTGTTGAGATTCCGGCAGAGGAAGTGCCATACCTGCAGAAGATGCTGATTCAGAAGTGTAATAATAACTTCAAGACTGTTATTACAGCAACTCAGATGCTGGATTCCATGATGCGCAATCCTCGTCCGACAAGAGCGGAAGTGACAGACGTTGCAAATGCTGTTTATGACGGAACAGATGCAGTGATGCTGTCCGGAGAGACTGCACAGGGAAAATACCCGGTAGAAGCATTGCAGATGATGGTACACATTATCGAAAATACAGAGCAGCACCTGGATTATGATATGATCCTGGATAAGGCAGGAGATCACTTAAAGAGAGGAATCTCCAGTGCAATCGGATATTCTTCTGTTTTGGCAGCTGCGAATCTGAAAGCAAAAGCAATCATTACACCGACAGTTTCCGGAGCGACAGCAAGAGTGATGTCAAACTTAAAACCAATCCAGCCGATCATCGGAGTGACTCCGAGTGAAAGAGCACTGAGAAGAATGTCCATTTACTGGGGCGTACAGGCTCTTAAATCAATGGAATGCCATACAACAGATGATATCTGCAGTGAGGCAATTGAGATTTCAAAAGTAAAACGATGTGTAGAGACAGGAGATGTTGTTGTATTGACAGCCGGAATCCCTGCGCTGGATGTAAATGCTGCCCGTGAGGGAATCAGTAATATGATGAGAATCGCGACAATTGAATAAAATTGGCAGGATAACACATGCCGTTCATAGAATTTTTCTGTGAACGGCATTTTTGTATTGACAAGCATTCTCGATTCTTATATAGTGTTTCTTGAAAGAACTACTAACATGATCGGGAGAAAACTATGGAACAGAATCAGTATGTGGAATACCTGCTTCATTTCGGACTGACAAGGCAGGAGGCTCTGATTTATGTGGAATTACTTGTAAAAGGAAAGCAGACAGGATATGAGATTGCAAAGGAGACAGGGATTTCCCGGTCCAATGTGTATTCTGTTCTGGCAGCGCTGGCAGAAAAAGGAGCGGCCTATGTGATCGAAGAGTCTGCAAAGCGCTATATTCCGGTAAAAGTAGAGGAGTTTTGCGGGAACTGTATCCGCAGGATGCAGGAGGAGCAGGAGTGGATGGAGAGAAACCTTCCACAGAAGAAAGCGGAGACAGAAGGATATATCACCATTGAAGGAGAACAGAATATTCTGGATAAGGCGAAGAATCTGATCGCACAGGCGGGGGAAAGAGTGTATCTTTCCTGTACAGCAGGATATCTTGACGCATTCCGTCAGGCGTTGGAAGAGCTTGTGAAAAAGAAGCGGAAAGTTGTGATCCTGACAGATGCCCCGTATGAATTGAAAGACGCAATTTTCTATCAGACAGAGGAAAAAGGACAGCAGATCGGGTTGATCGTGGATTCTAAGAGCGTGCTTTCAGGGGAGTATGGAAAGGGGAGCCTGAATACCTGTCTGTATTCCGGACAGAAGAATTTTGTAACTGTATTTAAAAATGCAATGGCAAATGAGATAAAATTGATTCAATTACAAAAAGGAGGAACTGTATTATGAATAAAACACCATTTGTAACAAAAGAACAGCTGGATGAAATTGTGAAAACCTATCCAACACCGTTTCATCTTTATGATGAAATGGGAATTCGCGAGAATGTAAAGGCTCTTCGGGAGGCGTTTTCCTGGAATGAAGGATATAAGGAATATTTTGCGGTAAAAGCGTGTCCGAATCCATTTCTGATTGACATTTTAAGAGAGTATGACTGTGGATGTGATTGTTCTTCCTACACGGAGCTGATGTTGTCAGATGCCATCGGAGTAAAGGGACAGGATATTATGTTTTCTTCGAATGATACCCCTGCCGAGGATTATGTTCTGGCAGAAAAATTAGGGGCGATCATCAATCTGGATGATTTCACACACATTGATTTTCTGGAGAAAACGATCGGATATATTCCGGAGACGATCAGTTGCCGCTACAATCCGGGCGGATTATTTAAGATCAGCAATGATATTATGGACAATCCGGGAGATGCCAAGTACGGAATGACAACAGAGCAGTTGTTTGAGGCGTTTAAAGTCCTCAAAAGCAAAGGAGCAAAAGAATTTGGAATCCATGCATTTCTGGCAAGTAACACAGTGACAAATGACTATTACCCAATGCTGGCAAAAGTATTGTTTGAGCAGGCTGTAAAGCTTCAGAAGGAGACAGGAGTTCACATTAAATTTATCAATCTGTCAGGGGGGATTGGGATTCCATATACACCAGATCAGAAGCCGAACGATATCCGTGTCATCGGAGAAGGGGTTCGCCGTGTCTATGAAGAGGTTCTTGTTCCGGCAGGAATGGGAGATGTGGCAATCTATACCGAGCTTGGACGTTTTATGATGGGGCCATACGGATGTCTGGTCACAACAGCAATCCATGAAAAGCATACTCACAAAGAATATATTGGCGTAGATGCCTGTGCGGTTGATCTGATGCGCCCGGCAATGTACGGGGCATACCACCACATCACAGTGATGGGAAAAGAAGATGCACCACATGACCACAAATATGATGTTACAGGATCCCTTTGTGAAAACAATGATAAATTTGCAATCGACAGAATGCTTCCGAAAATTGAAAAAGGAGATTACCTTGTCATCCATGATACCGGTGCACATGGGTTTGCTATGGGATACAGCTATAATGGAAAGTTAAAACACGCAGAACTTTTATTAAAAGAAGATGGAAGCGTCCAGATGATCCGCCGTGCAGAACGTCCGTCCGATTACTTCGCAACCTTTGACTGCTTTGAAATTGGAAAAAAATTGATAAAAAATTAAAAAAGACTTGCAAAGCAAAATAATCTGTGGTAATATATTTTTTGTTCGGGAGCGAAAGATGCTCCCAGACATAAGCGGATGTGGCGGAATGGCAGACGCACAAGACTCAAAATCTTGCGTAGGTGACTACGTATGGGTTCAAGTCCCATCATCCGCAGTGTAGACCTCTATTTTACTGGATTACAGTAGAGTAGAGGTTTTTTCCTATGTCTGAGAATTCTTTTGTATCGCGCAAGATTATTTTGAAAAAAGTGTGTAATCTTGTGTGATAGGAGAGAAAGAAAAATGAAGCAAAAAATTCAAATGAATCCATCTAGTGACAGGTCAATCGAGGAAGCATATCAACTATTTATCAAAAAAGCGAAAGTCAGAAATTTATCAGAAAAAACAATTCAAACGTACAATAACCATTATAAGATTTTCAGTGAAGTGTATGATACTTCACTGCCTTTGACAGAGTTGACAGAAGAAGTAATTGATAATTTTACACTCTATTTGAGAGAGAAGCGGGAAATAGGGGAAGTGACCGTGAATAGTTATTTACGGACAATGCGAGCATTCTGCTATTATTGTATGGAGTGCGGATATCTAAAGAAGTTTCTCCAAGTGTATTGGTAGGAATTATGCGGTTGCAAATAAATGGATGAATGGGAATCCGGAAATCAAAATGAAGGAAGATACCATGAAAAGGATTTATGCGTTTTTAAGCGGAAAGTACTATCTGACAGTCGATGAAGCAATTGAGACAGGTGGTGAAGAGAAATCGTGCAAGTAAATTTGACAGAAGATGAGGTTTTGTATTTACGCAAAATTTTACTAAAGCAAAAATATCAAGAAGAACAGGTAGACAATCTATATTTAATCAAATCTATTTTAAAATCTATAGGACTGGATACAGAGTTATTCAGTTGATTCATTATGTGGTACTTCAACGCAGGATACCATAATTAAGGAGATTTTCAATTTTGGAACAAAAGCTTTTTGACAGCTGTGTAATGTGTTTGCAACAAGAGACAGAAGAAGCAAAAGAACTATGTGAACGTTCTGTTCGGGCAATCAATGATAAATGGACAGGCTATTTTGAGGATAGTGATTCTGGACGATTAAAATTGGATGATATAGAGGTGTTGTTAAGACAAACCAGAATCCAGATTTGTGAGGACAATGACAGGATAAAAACGTTGGATAAATTGCTGGAAGAGATGGGAAGTATGTGGCACAAGATGTCTATTTTAGAACATACACTGCTTGGTATTATTTTTGCGGGAACAGAAGCAGGGGATGCCAAGAGATTCCATATTTTAATGCGAAATTATATGAAGCAGGTAAGGGAGGACGAATGATAAATAGACTATTTGAATAAGAAATGATATGAGTATATGTTTTGTACAAATGTAATAAATATAAATGGATTACTTTGTTGATATTTTGTGTAGCATTTTTTTCTGATATTGGCTATAATAAAGAAAAGCAGAGATGCTTTTTTTAGTAGACTTAATAGAGGTTACGAATCCTTAAAATCGTATTAATAGAGGTTATAGATCCTTAAAACTATATTAATAGAGGTTACGAATCCTTAAAATCGTATTAGAGGAAGAGATAGGAAACTATC
>OBYK01001012.1_pt1 | contig 10576 bp, 7 predicted proteins | sample 1476721 | NCBI WGS metagenome assembly OBYK01 (sample SAMEA2580191, study PRJEB22360) | human gut metagenome | biome: human gut; feature: human-associated habitat; material: faeces | place: Denmark | collected 2008/2010
TCCAAATACTACAGTGCGAATTAGTCGACCCCGCGCCAAACGCGCCAGAGGCCATGCCGCTGGCGGATCAGGATGCAGCAGCAATGCAGCAGGCGACGGGGGCACCGGGTGGCCAGCAAACGGGATATCAGCCGTACCAACAGGGATATCCATATCAGCAGATGCCGCCACTGGGGTATGGCCAGCAGTTCCCGCAGCAGTACCAGCAGGGATATCAGCAGCCGTACCAGCAGATGCCGCAGCAGCAGTACAACCCCTGGGCCCAGCAGATGCCTCCGCAGCCTTACCAGCAGTGGCCTCAAAGTTTTCAACAGCAAATGCCGCCGATGCAGAGTTCTCAACAACCAGCAGCTCAAATGATGTATCCTAATGCAGCAAATCAGTATGCGCAGCCACAACCGGACGTGTTCGTAAGCGATCGCGGCAACGCCGCGCTGGGCTATCTGGCGCAAAATCAAGCGTGCGGTGCTACCGACCTGGCGAGGGCGTTTGGAAACTCGGCCCCCACTTGGTCACGCACGCTCAATGACTTGGCGCAGGCCGGCTTGGTCATCAAGCATGGCCAGAAATACCATCTGACCGAACTCGGCGCCGCTCGCGTGCGAGCTCAGAGCTAAAGAACGGGAGAGACAGTGGACGAGGAAGCAAGCATCATCCTGGGGGATGCCATCGCCTTTTGCCAGCGCGGCGGCCAAGATGCACGCCTCATCAACATGCTGGGGCAATCGCGCGCCATAAGCCTGACCGAAGATACGCTCACGATCGAGGCCCCCTCGCGCTTTGCCATCGCGCAGCTCAAAAAGCATCAGCCGACTATTGAGGCCTATCTGGAAGAAATCGCCTTTGCACCGATCGCGCTCGACATCGTGGCACCGCAAAGCGCAACGGCCGAATCTGCTGCCGCGACGGTGCCCGCCACCGCGCCCCCCGCCTGCCCCGGCGGGCGCCAGCTTGCGTGCTTCCCCGGCGGTGCCGGCCTCCGCAGGCGACGTGCCGACAATCGAGCGCCAGCACAGCGATGTTTCCCGTGAAACCATGGCACCGTTGCCGACCGCGGCGGCGACGTCAACGAACGCACCCGTCACGCACATGCCTATCGCTCACGACGCAGCGGCGGGCGCGGATTCGGGCATTGCAATCAAGAACACGCTCTCGGCCGATGATTTTCGTCGCATGATGAACCAGATGAAGGGCGGAGCGCCGACTAAGTCCACGCAAGCTGCGACCCCCGCTTCACCCATGCCAGCACCGACCGTACCGGCCGAGCAGAATACGGATGGAGCCCCGCTCGCCGCGAACTCAAAATTTACCTTTGAGAACTTTGTCTACGGCCCCGAGAACAGCCATGCCTATCGCTCGGCACTCAAGTTTGCCGCCCTCGCGGACGAGCGCGGCACGTGCACATCACTGTTCATCTACGGCAAATCGGGCCTGGGCAAGACGCACCTGCTGCTTGCCATCAAAAACGAGCTCGCCGAGAAGTCGCCCGAGATCAAGGTCAAGTATGCCAACTCCCAGGCATATCTGGACGACCTGATGACCGAGTTCGACCGCCAAAAGAAGAGCAACGCCCCTATCATGCAGGCATACCACGGCGTGGACGTGCTCATCATCGATGACATCCAAAACATCATCGGCAAGCGCGCGAGCGTGGACTACTTTTTCCAGCTCATGGACGAGTTCATCCGCAACAACAAGAAGGTCGTCATCGCGGCAGACCGCGCCCCCAAGGACCTGAGTATGGACGAGCGTCTGACCAGCCGCTTCAACGCCGGCATGCTCTGCCTGGTCGCAGAGCCCAGTTACGAGATGAAATACAAGATCTTGCAGCGCTATTACGAGAACACCATCGTCGCCGCTCCCGAGGCAGGCGACGACTCGCTGCTGGCGGCCTATGGGGGCGACGGCGGGCACCTGACCGACGAGCACTTTAAACACATGGCCGAGGTCTCGGGCACCAACATCCGCGAACTCGAGAGCTTTTGCGAGCGCTGCGCCGGCGAGGCGGGCGACCGCGAGCGCGAGGGCGGGGAACTCACCTTTGACGATATCGACGCCATCGCCAGCCAGTACTTCGACACATCGGCCAAAAAGATCAACGTCCAGACGGTTCAGTCCGTCATCGAAGAGCAGTACGGCGTGACGCACGAGGAGCTCATCGGCCCGCGTCGCAACGCCAATATCGCCAAAGCACGTCATATCGCTATCTACCTGGCCATCGAGATGTGCGAGATGACGACCACGGCGGTGGGCGCCGAATTTGGCAACCGCAACCACTCGACCGTCAGCACGAGTTACAAAAAGGTCCAGAAGATGATCCAGGAAGACCGCACCGTCACCGAAGACCTCAAGTCGCTGCGCGATAAAATTACACTGCGCTCGTAGGGAAATAGAGACACCTGTTGAAAACTTGTCGAAACCACGGGCATAAGGTGTCTAAAACCCAACCCGCGGTGATGAAAAGTTTTGCGCAGGTTTTGAACGTGGAAAACCGCCCCTGTTGCACACAGGTTGCTGTCGATTCTCTTTCTGGGTCTGACCTGCGTCTTTGGGAGTAATCAACAGTTTCGTCAGTGCTATTACTATTATTAAGATATTTATATCTATAGAAAGGTATTAAAAAATGAAGTTCACCGTCAGCCAGAGCTCGCTTACACAAGCCATCGGCGTCGTTATGAAGGGTGTCGCTTCGGCATCCACCCTTCCCATCCTGTCGGGCGTGCTCGTTAAGGCGCAAGACGGCATCTTGGAATTCCAGACCTCTAACTACACCATCTCGATCCGTCATCGAATTGCGGCGCATGTCGAAGAAGAGGGCGTGATGGTTATCCCCTGTAAGATGCTCTCCAATATCACCAAGACCCTCCCCGATGCCCCGGTCACCTTTGAGCTGTCCGAGCGCCAGGTGCTGATTGGTTGCGAGAAGAGCTCGTTCCGCCTGAACACACTCGATGCCAATGACTTTCCCGAGTTTCCGGCCTATGCCATCGAGAGTGCCGTGGAACTGCCGACCGATATCTTGTCCGAGATGGTCGGCCGCGTATGGCGCGTCACCTCGACCGACAAGGCCCGCCCCATCCTGGGCGGCGTACACATGAAGGTCGAGAACAACACCGTGCGCTTGGTGGCGACCGATTCCTTCCGCTTGGCCGTGTGCGATACGCAGGTCGAGACCTCGACCCTCGAGGGTTCCTTTGAACTCAACGTTCCGGCCGACGCCTTTAACGACGCGCTGAACATCATGGCCAGCCAGGCGACCATCATGATCGGGGCTACCGACACCCAGGTCGTCTTCGAGGCCGGCAACACCACCTACGTGTCGCGCCGCATCGAGGGCGTGTACCCCAACTACAAGCAGCTCATCCCCGATTCGTGCGTGACGAGCGTCAAGATCGACGTCGCCGCCTTTAACGCCGCCCTCAAGCGCGTGGCCGTTATCGCGAGCGCCAACCCCGCCGTCAAGTTCGAGATCGATGCCGAGAACGGGCAGATGGGCCTGTCCTCCATTTCCAATGACCAGGACCTTGCGCAGGAGACGATCGATGTCGAGGCCGAGGGCGAGTCGGGCACCATCGCCTTCAACTACCACTACATCTTCGGCTGCCTCAATGCCCTGTCCAAGGAGAAGGAGATCACGCTGGAGCTCAAGAGCTACTCGCAGGCGGGCATCTTCAAGTCCTACGACAAGATCAACTACCTGTACCTGGTCATGCCGGTCCGCATCTAGCGCTGCGCCATGACCATGTTCGCCCGCGATCTTTCCGTCGCGCACTACCGCAGCTTCGATAGCTATCGCCTTGCCCTGGACGAGGGCGTGACGATACTTGCGGGACCCAACGCGGCGGGAAAGACCAATCTCATAGAGGCGCTGCAGCTGCTGACGAGCGGCGCCTCGTTTAGGCACCCGACCGCAGCCGAGCTCGTCCATGACGGCGTGGGCTCGTGCAAGGTCGAGCTGAGGCTCGAGGACGACGGCCGCGTGCTTGATATGGGATTGAGCGCGGAGGACGGTAAGCGCTCGTTTAGCCGCAACGGCAAGAGATGTACTGCCGCCGGTGTGCGCGGGGTGCTACCGAGCGTACTGTTTTGCCCCGACCATCTGGACATGGTTAAAAGAGGCGCCAGTGTGCGCCGCGCCGCCCTCGATGACTTTGGCATGCAACTGAGCGCACGCTATGCCGATCTTGCGAGCACCTATGGGCGCTGCGTGACCCAGCGTAACGCCTTGCTCAAGGAGACCTGGTGCTGCCGCGAGATGCTCGGCGCGTGGAATGATTCGATTGCCCGCGCGGGCTCGGCCCTGCTCGTGCACCGGTTGGCCCTGCTCGACCGGCTGGCGGGCCATGTGCACACTGCCTACGGGCAAGTGGCATCCGGTGAGGCTGCCAACGTGACCTATACGTCCACGCTGGGGGATTTGCCCCAGGTCGAGGATCGCGAAGAGCTGAAGGGCTGGGCGTACGAGCGCATGCTGGCTGTCCTTGATGTGTACGCCGACGAGGAAATTCGCCGCGGCGTGACGTTGGTGGGACCGCATCGCGATGAGATTGAGTTTACCGTGGCGGGTCGCTCCGCCCGCTCATTTGCCAGCCAAGGTCAGCAGCGAACGTTGGTTCTGGCCTGGAAGGTGGCGGAGGTGGCCGTGGCTCGCGATGTCCTGGGCACCGCCCCATTGCTGCTTTTGGACGACGTGATGAGCGAACTCGACGGCGAACGCCGCGGTGCTTTCCTGCGGCTGATCGGCGATGATATCCAGACGGTCATAACCACGACCAACTTGGGGTACTTTACCGATGACCTGCTTGATCGAGCCAAGGTGGTGAGCATGGGTGAGACGTGCTAATTACGAGCGTGAGAGCGAAACGGTCGCCTTCGGTGGGTTTTTAAACGCAGAGCGCCAGCGCATCCTGGCGGCTGCAACACCTGAGCGCCGCGCGCAGATGGAGGCTGCCGAGGAGTCGCGCGCGGTCTATCGCGCGTGGAACGCGGTGTGCTCGGGCACGCGCGAGGGGCGGCATGTGACGGGCCTGCGCTACCTGCCCGAGTCCAATGAGCTGCTGGTATATCTCGATTCGCCCTCGTGGACGCAGGAAATGACGCTGTTGCGCGAGATCATCCGCGCGCGCATGGAGCGCGCCGGTGCGCATGTTGACGGCCTGGTGTTCAAAACCACCGCGCCCGGTCACACGCCGCCCGCCGCCAAGGAACGCCTGCGCCCGGCGCCGACCGAGCGACCGCCGGCCCCGCACGCCGACCTCAGTGAGGCCGAGCGTACCGAGATCGAGCGCCAAGTGGCGCCCATCGAAGACCAAAAACTGCGCGAGGCCCTCGAGAATGCCATGAGAGCCAGTGCTGAGTGGGCCAGGGGCGTGCAAAGCAAAAAAGAGCCTTAAATCGCATCTGGTGGCCTTGTAGAGCCAAACACCCTCGTTCCCGAGGGTATTTTTTACGATAAACTAGTAAGGCTGTACACATTTTCTTGACTGAAGGAGGACGTGTGGCAAACGAAAACGATTACGATGGCGGCGAGATTAAGATTCTCGAAGGTCTCGAGGCCGTTCGTAAGCGCCCGGGCATGTATATCGGCTCGACGAGCGCCAGCGGTCTGCATCACCTGGTGTGGGAGATCGTTGACAACTCCGTCGACGAGGCCATGGCCGGTTTCTGCACCGAGATCCGGGTGACGGTCCACGCCGACAACTCCATCACGGTCGTCGACAACGGGCGCGGCATCCCCGTCGACGAGCACCCTGTTAAAAAGATCCCGACGCTCGAGGTCGTCATGACGATCCTGCACGCCGGCGGTAAGTTCGATAACTCGGCCTATAAGGTCTCGGGTGGCCTGCACGGCGTGGGCATCTCCGTCGTCAACGCGCTGTCCAAGCGCGTGGTCGTTCAGGTTCGTCGCGATGGCAACACCTACGAGATGGAGTTCTCGCGCGGCAAGACCGTCAAGAAGATGGAGGTCGTGGGCACCTCGGATTCGACGGGCACCACCGTCACCTTCTGGCCCGACGACGAGATCTTCGAGACCTGCATCTACGATTTCGATACGCTGCACAACCGTCTGCAGGAGACGGCGTTCCTCAATAAGAACCTCAAAATCGTGCTGACCGACGAGCGCGAGGCGACTCCCCACGTGGAGGAGTTTTGCTACGAGGGCGGCATCGTCGACTTCGTCAAGTTTCTCAACGAGGGCAAGGACGTCCCTGAGGCCTTTAAGGAGCCCATCTACATCGAGGGCAAATCGGACCCGGACGCGCCTGTGGCCAAGATGGGCGAGGTCGAGGTTTCCCTGCAGTGGAATAGCGGCTACGGCGAGAACGTCATGTCGTTTGCCAACGACATCTACACTCCCGAGGGCGGCATGCACCTTGAGGGCTTCCGCACCGCGCTCACCCGCGTGATCAACGACTACGCGCGCAAACAGAACCTGCTCAAGGAAAAAGACGCCAACCTGACCGGCGACGATGTGCGCGAGGGCCTTTCGGCCGTTATCTCGGTCAAGCTGCCCGATCCGCAGTTTGAGGGCCAGACCAAGGCCAAGCTCGGTAGCTCCTATATGCGCGCGCTCACGCTCAAGATCGTGACTGACGGCCTCGCCGATTACCTCGAGGAGCATCCCAAGCCCGCCCGCGAGATCGTCAAGAAGGCGCAACAGGCCTGCAAGGCGCGCAACGCCGCCCGCAAGGCGCGCGAGGCGACCCGCCGCAAGAGCCTGCTCGAGACGGCATCCCTGCCCGGTAAGCTCGCTGACTGCTCGGTGCGCGATGCCGAGCTGACCGAGCTCTTCATCGTAGAGGGCGACTCGGCAGGCGGTTCGGCCAAGGACGGCCGTCGCCGAGACATCCAGGCGATTCTGCCCCTGCGCGGCAAGATTCTGAACGTCGAACGCGTTGGTGACCATCGCGCGTTCTCGAGCGACACCATCCAGTCGCTGATTACCGCGATCGGCTGCGGTGTCACGACGAGTGCCGGCGACGGCGGCGACTTCGATATCACCAAGGCGCGCTACCACAAGATCATCATCATGACCGATGCAGACGTCGATGGTGCGCACATCCGCATCCTGCTGCTGACGTTCTTCTACAAGTACATGCGTCCGCTGATCGATGCCGGCTACGTCTATGTTGCCTGTCCGCCCATCTTTGGCATTAAGGTGCGCAACAAGATCCACTACGTGTATCCCAACGGCCGCCAGCCCGAAGACGAGATCCTGCGCGACACCATCCAGGGTCTGGGCCTGAACCCCGACGATAACGACGAAGAAGGCAAGGCCAAGGATGGCAAGATCACCAAGAAGCGCAAGGGCTATACCGTCCAGCGCTACAAAGGTCTGGGCGAGATGGACCCCAAGCAGCTCGCCTCGACGACGATGGATCCCAAGACCCGCATCCTGCAGCGCGTGTCGATCGAAGATGCCGTGGTGGCAGACCGCGCCGTGCGCGAGCTGATGGGTTCCGAGGTCGGCTATCGCCGCGAGTACATTGAAAAACATGCGCACGACGCGCGCTTCTTAGACGCCTAACCTGTTCGGCTTTCCCGGCCACCGCACCTTCGCCCTCAATCGTCGGTCGCGTACCCAAGTACGCTTCCCTCCTCTTTCGAGCGAATCTGCGGCACCTGGAAAAGCCGTCTCCGTGGCAGGGAACTAATGGACCACGCAAACCATGAGGAGGTAACGTGGCAGACGATATCAACAATAACGAGGGTATGGGCGAGGCCGGCGACGCCGGTATGCCCGACGATCTGAAGCGCCTGCTTGCCCGTGCTGAGCAGGGCGAGGACGGCGATCCTGACGCCTATAACCCCGATGCCGATGATGACGAGGAAGAGGACGACGACGGTGAGCTCGAGGAGAGCTTCGGCGCCAACGACCGCGGCGAGGACGCCGGCACGGATGTGAACGGCGGCTCGCTGCAGATCAGCGAGTTCGGTCGCGAGATGAAGCAGTCCTTCATCGAGTACTCCATGTCGGTCATCACCGCGCGCGCTCTGCCGGACGTGCGCGACGGCCTCAAGCCGGTCCACCGCCGCATCCTCTACGCGATGAACGAGAGCGGCATCTACCCCAACCGCCCGCACAAGAAGTCGGCCTGGACGGTCGGCGAAGTTATCGGTAAGTACCACCCGCATGGCGACTCCGCGGTCTATGAGGCCATGGTCCGCCTGGCGCAGTGGTTCTCCATGCGCACGCCGCTCATCGACGGTCACGGCAACTTCGGCAACATCGACGGCGACGGCGCGGCAGCCATGCGTTACACCGAGAGCCGCCTGGCCAAGCCCGCCATGGAACTGCTGCGTGACCTGCAGAAGGATACCGTCGACTGGCAGCCCAACTACGACGAATCGCTCGCCGAGCCTCAGGCGCTGCCTGCGCGCTTCCCCAACCTGCTGGTCAACGGCAGCCAGGGCATCGCCGTCGGCATGGCCACCAACATCGCCCCGCATAACCTCGCCGAGGCGATCGAGGCCACCTGCTACCTGATCGACAACCCCGACGCCACCGTCGACGAGCTCATGCAGATCATGCCCGGTCCGGACTTCCCCACCGGCGCCATCATCATGGGCAGCGCCGGTATTAAGCAGAGCTACGAGACCGGCCGCGGCTCCATTACCGTGCGCGCCAAGGCTCACGTGGAGTCCACCAAGACCGGCCGCAGCCGCCTGGTCTTTACCGAGATCCCCTACATGGTCAACAAGGGCACCCTGCAGGAGAAGATCGCCCAGCTCGTCAACGACAAGCGCATCGAGGGCATCTCGGACATGCGCGATGAGTCCAACCAGAAGGGCATCCGTCTGGTCATCGAGCTCAAGAAGGGCGTCATTCCGCAGGTCGTGCTCAACAACCTGTATAAGTACACCTCGCTGCAGACGACCTTCGGCGCCAACAACCTGGCGCTCGTCAACGGCGTCCCCAAATGTCTGAGCCTGCGCGAGATGCTGCAGCACTACATCGACCACCAGGTCGACGTCGTCACCCGCCGCACCCGCTTCGACCTTAAGAAGGCCCAGGCCCGTGCGCATATCCTCGAGGGTTACCTGATGGCTCTCGACCATATTGACGAGGTCATCAGCATCATCCGCTCCTCGCAGACCGATTCCGAGGCCAGCAGCCGCCTGATCGAGCGCTTTGGCTTTACGCCCGAGCAGACCACGGCCATCCTCGAGATGAAGCTGCGCCGCCTGACCGGCCTGGAGCGCGACAAGATCCAGGAAGAGCTGGACGGCCTGCGCCGCGCCATCGCCTACTACGAGGACCTGCTGGCGCACGAGGAGAAGATCCTGGGCGTCATCAAGGAGGAGATGCGCGAGATCTCGAAGAAGTTCGGCGATAAGCGCCGCACCGAGATCAGCCAGGTCGAGAAGGACCTGGATGTTGAGGACCTCATTGCCGACGAGGACATGGTCGTGACCATCACCCACACCGGCTATGTCAAGCGCATCCCGGTGGCTGCCTACCGCGCACAGAAGCGCGGCGGCAAGGGCGTCTCGGGCGTCAACCTCAAAGAGGACGATGTCATCGACGAGATGTTTATCGCGTCCACGCACGAGTACGTGCTGTTCTTCTCGAGTAAGGGCAAGGTCTATCGCCTGAAGGTGCACGAGCTGCCGGTGGGTACGCGCCAGGCGCGCGGCACCGCGATCGTCAACTTACTGCCCTTCGAGGAGGGCGAGAAGATCGCGAGCGTCATCAGCTGCCGCGAGTTCCCGGCCGACGAGTACCTGATGTTTGCCACCAAGAGCGGCATGGTCAAGAAGACCGTGATGAGCGCTTACGATCGTAGCCGCCGTGATGGCCTGATCGCTATCAACCTGCGTGACGATGACGCGCTGCTGAACGTGCGTCGCGTGCGCGAGGGCGACAAGATTATCCTAGCCACCACCGCGGGCAAGGCGATCATGTTTTCCGAGGAGCAGGTGCGCGCCACCGGTCGCGATACCAGCGGCGTTCGCGGTATCGGTATGAAGGACGGCGTGAGCGTTCTGGGCATGGAGGTCACTAACGGCAACGGTGACCTGTTTGTCATTACCGAGCGCGGCTACGGCAAGCGCACGCCGGTCGCGGACTACCCGGAGCAGAATCGCGGCGGCCAGGGCGTCTACACCATCCAAATGACCGAGCGTAAGGGTAACCTCGCGGCCATGAAGACGGTGGGCCCGCAGCACGAGCTGTTCATCGTGACGGAGGGCGCGACAGTCATTCGCGTCAAGACCGACGAGATCAGCCAGACTGGCCGCGCCACCCAGGGCGTCAAGATGATGACCGTCGACGACAACGACCGCATCTGCGCCGTAGCCCGCATGACAGCCGCCAAGGAGAAGCCCGAAGGCGAAGCCACAGAAGACGGCTCTGCCCCCGAAGAAACCCCTGTCGACCTAGGCGACGGCAACGACATGCCAGAAGATCTCCTAGACGAGTAAGAGGCCCTAGCTGGTAGAAAATATCAGACCCCATATATCGACGGTCGGCGCACTGCGCGCCGACCGCTTTTTTGACAATCCTGAACCTCACGTCGGCCCCGGCTGCCCGGCGGCATGCGAAGTCGATCGCGAGTTCCGCACGAGCCGGAGA
>OBYK01001021.1_pt1 | contig 10514 bp, 8 predicted proteins | sample 1476721 | NCBI WGS metagenome assembly OBYK01 (sample SAMEA2580191, study PRJEB22360) | human gut metagenome | biome: human gut; feature: human-associated habitat; material: faeces | place: Denmark | collected 2008/2010
CCGCAATCGTGGCGGCTGCGCTGAAAAACGGGACGGTACTGAACTATACGGCGGAACTGCCCGAAAACAAACGGAAAATACTCTATGTAGACACCGAGCAGAGCACCTACCACTGTGAGATAGTGGCAAGGCGCAGCCTTCGCATGGCGGGGCTGCCGACCGACAGCAACCATGAGAACCTCGAGTTCCTCGTCCTGCGGAAGTACACGCCCGAAGAGCGCATAGCAATCGTGAGGGAGGCAATCTACCGTACCGAGAATGTTGGGCTGGTAGTCATCGACGGAATACGGGACATGGTGTATGACATCAACAGTTCCAGCGAGTCCACGAAGGTAATCTCCCTGCTGATGACATGGACGGGTGAAAGGAATATCCACATTCACACCATACTGCACCAGAACAAGGGGGACGAGCATGCAAGGGGGCACATCGGAACCGAACTCAGCAACAAGGCGGAAACGGTGCTGCAAGTAGAAAAGGACGAGAAGACCCCCGGTGTAAGCACAGTCAAAACCGCACATATCAGGGCAGTGGACTTCGAGCCATTTGCTTTCCGCATCAACGGGGAGGCATTGCCCGAACTGCTGGAGGACTACCAGTTCAAGGACAAGGACGAGACAAAAGGGAATAGAGGGAAGTTCGACCCGTATAGGGACATCACCGAACAGCAGCACCGCATTGCACTGGAAGCTGCATTCACCCTGAAAGACGAATACGGTTACAAGGAACTTGAAGGGGCTTTGCGGGAAGCATACGCCTCTGTCGGTGTCAGACTCAGTGACCACAGACTGCGTGACCTCATCACCGTATTGAAAAACAAGCGGATGATAGTGCAGGAGAACGGAAGGAAATACACCTTCAAGCCGGACTTCCACTATTAGCGGCGCAGGCTGGAAACCGCTTCACTTCAACCGGGGTATATATATATGGTGAAGTGAAGTGGAATATTCCGGAATATGGTAAAAACCGCTTCACTTCATTCCCGTACCTATATATACGGAAGTGAAGCGGATATATACAGACCGTACCGCAAACATGTACGGGCGAAAAGAAAAAACAATATCCACTTAAACAGAAATCTACATGAATACGAATGAAGCGAAGCGGATACGCATAGAGGAATACCTGCACACTCTTGGCTACAACCCGGTAAGACGGCAGGGAGACAGCCTATGGTACAAGTCACCGTTCAGGGACGAGCAGGAACCGTCCTTCAAGGTGAACATGGAACGCAACCTATGGTACGATTTTGATGCGCCCATATAGGCTACACAATAAATATCTCTATGGCAAGAGATTAGGTTAGAGTTCAACAGACCTATCCTCAACGACTTAGCTGGAGGAGAAATCCAAAGGTGACAAAAGCATGTCGGTAAAGTCATTAGTCAGCTAAATACCAAGCTGCGACTGCATGGCGAGAGGAAAAGACAGACACAAGGATGAAGCCTGATTGGTTGAACGATAGTTCTGCTGCACACGTACCAGCCCCGACGAAAGGTATTTGATTCACGTCGGGCTGAAGCACCCCATGTAAACCGAAATTACAATGGAGCAGGAGCTGGCTTCAGAGCAACCACAATAAGTGGAATAGGAACGTAAGTCGCATCCGACAGTCTGCCGAGCCAAACAGTTATTGTGAAAGCGAATGGGGATTCCCTAAATCAGAATGCCGTAAGGCTATGGGCATAGGACCCTGAATATCTGACATGGGAACGGAGCTTCCGTAGTAGTCCGAGCAAGGGAAAGCCTTGTACATGGCGAAGGGAAGCAGTTAGATAACTTAATACAAATAATGGAAAATGTGTGAGACATTATGAGAAGTCCTGAGCAAGTATTAAAAGCTTTAAACAAGCATGGTAAAGTTTCGGATTACAAGTTCGAAAGGCTGTACCGTATCTTATTCAATGAGGAGATGTTTCATGTTGCTTACCAGCGTATTTACGCCAAACCAGGCAATATGACACCCGGTACGGATGGGAAAACCATCAATCGGATGAGTCTTCAAAGAATAAACAAAGTCATTGCATCTTTGAGAGATGAGTCTTACAAGCCTAATCCGGCAAAAAGGATATACATACCCAAGAAAAACGGTAAGAAAAGACCGCTTGGAATTCCTTCCTTTGAGGACAAACTTGTACAGGAGGTGGTGCGCATGATTCTTGAAGCCGTCTATGAAGAGGTGTTTGCAAACACCTCACATGGATTCAGACCAAACAGAAGCTGCCATACCGCATTGACCCATATCCAAAAGACATTTACAGGTACAAAATGGTTTGTGGAAGGAGACATTAAAGGATTCTTCGACAACATAGACCACAATGTATTGATTGCAACTTTGCGGAAACGGATTGCCGATGATAGATTTCTAAGGCTTATCCGCAAGTTGTTGAATGCGGGATATATTGAAGACTGGAAGTTTCATAATACAAACAAGGGAACTCCACAAGGCGGTAATATCAGTCCTATACTGGCAAACATTTATCTTGATAATTTTGACAAGTATATGGAAGAATACGCCCTACGCTTCAATAAGGGAAAAGAAAGACACATCACCAAAGAATACAAGCAACTTAGCGATAAGATGCAACGCATCCTTAAAAGCATCAAGAACATACAGGATGCAGATGTCAGATTACAGCTTAGGGATGAGTATGAGAAACTGAGACGTGAAAGGCAAAAGATTGAGAGCAGAGACAGTATGGATGAAACATACAGAAGGCTTCGATACGTAAGATACGCAGATGATTTCCTCATTGGTGTTATCGGAAGCAAGGCAGAGTGCGTTAAAATCAAGTCGGACATTACCAAGTATATGGAAGAAAACCTCAAGCTGGAACTGTCACAGGAAAAGACATTGATAACAAACGCACAAAAGCCCGCGAAATTTCTTGGCTTCGATGTTTCAGTCCGTAAGTCTGATGCTATCAAGCGGGACAAGAACAATGTGCCAGCCCGTTATTACAACGGTAAGATAGTCCTAAAGGTCGCCATAGAAACGGTGCGGAACAAACTGGAAGAATACAGCGCCATCAGATACAAGGTAGAAAATGGCCGACAAGTTTGGTTTGCAAAGTTCAGAGGCAATCTTATGAAGAAGAAAATCGAGGACATAGTGGCGGCATATAACTCTGAAATCAGAGGGTTCTACAACTACTACTGCATTGCCAACAACGTGGCATACGCGCTCTCAAAGTTTGGATACATCATGGAGTACAGTATGTACCATACCATTGCAGGAAAAACCAATAGCACTGTAAGCAAAGTCATTGACAAATATAAGGTTGGGAATGACATTATAGTGCCATATCAGGATGCAAAAGGTAAATTACGGTACAGGAAATTCTATAATGAGGGATTCAAACGTAAACCACCAATGTACTATACGGAGGTAAACGACTTATCCTACACAATCGCAATTCCACAGCCGACACTTACTGAGCGATTGGATGCGAGAACATGTGAATTATGTGGAAAAGTCGGACCTGTAGTCATGCGTCATGTCAGAAAGCTAAATCAGCTTAAAGGAAAAACTGAATGCGACAGGCTGATGCTTGAAAAGCATAGGAAGACATTGGTTGTCTGTGAAAAGTGTTATGCCAAAATACACAGCCATGCTAAATAAAGTCATGTTATCAACGGAGAGCCGTATGCGTGGAGACATGCAAGTACGGTTTGGGGGCAGGTACGGGAAAACCTACTGCCGAAAGGCAGTAAGGCGTTCTGTACCGAGCCTACGCGCGGGCAGGGGCGGGAACATCATCGCACTGGCGCGGGAACTATACGCATCCGACAGCCTGCCCTACCTCTTGGAACGGATAGCGGAGCAGGCACCCAGCGTGCGCCCAGTCTCCTTCTCTTTGGGCGGGCAACCACTCTCAAAACCGAGCTTCCAGCAGTTGGAGGCGGTACCGCTTTCTTCCCCCGCCCTATTGTCCTATCTGCGGCAGAGGGGGATAAATACGGAACTGGCAAAAAGAGAATGCAGGGAGGTGCGCTATCTGACTGGCGGCAAACCCTACTTTGCCGTTGGTTTTCTCAACCGTTCGGGAGGCTACGAGATACGCAACAAGCTGTTCAAGGGATGCATAGCACCGAAGGACATCACCCACATACGGCAGGAACAGCCGACGGAGAGCTGCTACCTCTTCGAGGGCTTCATGGACTACCTCTCCTTCCTCACCCTGCGGCTGGAAAGATGTCCTGACCGTCCCGACCTTGACGGGCAGGACTACATCGTGCTGAACTCGACTTCCAACCTCTCCAAAGCAATCCAACCATTGGGCGGTTACGGGCGCATCCACTGTTTCCTCGACAACGACAAGGCGGGAATGGAAGCTGTTCAGGAACTGCGGGAGGAATACGGGCTGCGCGTCCGGGACGCGTCGCACATATACGGAAGCTACAACGACCTGAACGACTTCCTGCGGGGTAAACAGAACGGACAATCCGAACGGAGGCGTGAGAAGCCGGAACCGGAGAAAAACCAACAGAAGGCAGAGCAACCGAAAAAGAAAAACAAAGGTATCAGGATGTAACCGTACAGCCACCGGAAGGCTTTGAAAAAAGCCATAGCTCATTAGGGCTTTTTCTTCACGCAATGCATGCATCGCTAAAAAAGCCCCAATGAGCAAAAGGGACGCCGCCCCTTTTGAAACCCCGAAACCATGCGGCATGGAAGCAAGGCAGGGGAAGTATTAACCGAAAAAATGTATTACAGTTATGGGATATGCAGTTTTGCATTTGGAAAAGGCAAAGGGTGCGGACGGCGCAATGTCCACACACATAGAGCGCACCGTCCATCCGAAGAACGCAGACAGAAAGCGCACGTACCTGAACCGGGAACTGGTGCAGTTTCCCGAAGGGGTGAGGAACCGCACGCAAGCGATAGCGCACCGGATAGAGACGGCGGGCATCAAACGCAAGGTGGGCACCAATCAGGTGAAGGCAATCCGGGTGCTGCTCACCGGAAGCAACAAGGACATGAAGCAAATGGAAGCGGACGGGAGGCTTGACGGCTGGTGCAACGACAACCTGAAATGGCTCCGGGAAACATACGGGGAGCGGAACCTCGTATCGGCAGTCCTGCACATGGACGAGAAGACACCTCACATACACGCCACTATCGTACCGATAGTGACCGGGGAGCGCAGGAAAGCCAGAAAGGAAGAACAGAACGGGAAAAAGAAATACCGCAAGAAGAACACGCAGGATGTACGGCTGTGTGCTGATGACGTCATGGTAAGGCACAGGCTGAAACACTATCAGGATACCTATGCACAAGCCATGAGCAAATACGGCTTGCAAAGAGGAATAGACGGTTCACTGGCAAAACACATCTCCACCATGCAATACTACAAGGAACTGGTAGAGCAACAGGACAGCCTGCAGGAGAACATAGAAACCCTGCTGGGGCTGGAAGAGGAAGCACAGAAGAAGTTAAAGCAGGTCAAGGGGGAAATCAACACGCAGAAGATGAAGAGCGCAGCGGTGAACGCCACCACAGCCATAGCGGACGGGGTGAGTTCTCTTTTGGGCGGCAGCAAGGTCAAGAGGCTGGAAGCGGAGAATGAGGGTTTGAAGCAGGATATAGCCAATCTGCAAAGACAAGTACAAGCCGAACAGAGGGAGCAAACAAAAATGGAGAACCGCCACAACAGCGAGATAAACAAGATAGACCGAAGTTACCAGCAGAAAATTGCAGGGTACGACAATAGACTGAAACAGATAGACACCTATTTCCCTATCGTAACGGAACTGCTGCCCATAGCCGAACAATGCCGGGAAGTGGGGTTCACCGAGGAACTGACAAGGCGAATCGTCAGCCTGCAGCCCGTAGGGTTCAAAGGCAGGCTCTATTCGAAAGAACACAAGGAGAGGTTCAGGACGGAGCACTCAACGGCAACCGTAGAGAGAAACCCGCAGGAGAATGGGAAATTCAGGCTGTGTATTGACAGAATGCCGATACTTGAATGGTTCAGAATGAAGTTTCAGGAACTCAAAGAAAAACTGAGTGTAAGCAACACCTCAAAAGAAGAGAATAAACCGAAAAGAGGATTGAGATTGTAAAACGTAATAAAAAATAAGAGGCTTTGGTTTCATTTATTCGGCTGTTTTTCATATTTTTGTATTGGATTGAGTATGCTCTTTCCAAGACATATTAGAATTTTTAGAAGCGTTATGCTTATCTTGTAGATGAAAACGTAGGAAATTTTCAAAGAGTACAAGGATAGCATAGTGGTTCTCACGCTATAGGCGTGGGCTGCTATATCCATATCTGTACTCAAGGTATTTTCCTACGACCTTCATCTAAGACGTGGCATGCAGACCCACGCTTCTTATTGTATAACTATGCTTAGTGGGGTCTCAGGCAGCTATATGAAACCAACAACATGACTTTACAAGATGAGTTTTCTTTATTTGACCCTCAAAAAATGAGAGCTTCAGTCTTACCTGATAAGCCCGGTAATTATATCATAGTATTACGTAGTACGTCCTCATTGCCCATAAAAGTGCAAATTTCCACCACTCCTATACTAACCTCTTTTGATTACAAAAAAGAGAAATATAATGTCGTGTATGTAGGCAAAAGCAGTAAAAGTCTGCGTATTCGTGACTACAAACAACATTTCACTGGCACTGCCGGAAATTCCACAATTCGCAAATCATTAGGATGTTTATTGGGATTCAAACTGATTCCAAGAGACATAAACTCTCCCCAAAACGGAAAAACTACATTTGGTGAATTTGACGAGCGTACACTGACCGAATGGATGAAAGACAACCTGCTACTTTTTTATTATGCAAATAATGATTATGCAAATGTTGAAAAAGAATTGATTCGCATATATAATCCCCCGCTTAACTTGCAAGGAAATTTCAATAAAACTAATCTTGATTTCCGCAAGGAGCTTTCTGCGCTTCGTTCATGCACTTCGGCGAAACAAGCCCCAATACCAAATAACCAATTAAAACTAAATACTTATCCACAACAAATGCAATGCAGCAATTGCGGTATAAATCTAACAATAGATGAAGGGTTAAAAAATGAGGAGTACATTAAATGCCTTTCTTGTGGTTGTATTATTCAAAATCCCATCTACATACAAAATAAAAAAAATAAAGAACGCCGACAATGGAAAACAGTATTGATTTTTCTTGCTGTGCTTATAACTTTCAATATTTATTTGGAATACAGTACCTCTTCAAAGGATAACAATAGAATCGAAAACTACGGAAGCAACAAAGGACCATCTCAAACAAAAGCTATGGCAGGAGTAAGGGTTTATCTTAAACGGCATTATCTTAAAGACCCTGACAGTTATGAAGGAATAAGTTGGGAAGCCTTTGGTACATATAATAAAGACAATAATACTTATTTTGCTCTTCATAAATATAGGGCTAAAAACAGTTATGGCGGTTACGTGGTGGAAGAGAAACTTTTTGTATTGGATTCTGACGGGAATGTTATAAAAGTTGTAGATGACATGAATGAAGTCATTAATGGTTATTGATATAAACAATGAAGTTATGAAGGAGCAAAATGCTGAAAGACTTTCTGAATATGAGAAAGCCCAAATAGAGTTTGCAAAAGGTAAAGCGGAGTTTCTACAAGGATGTGGCGGTTGCCTGATGATCCCAATCATCATTATCATTCTACTTTGTATAGTAATTTTAATAGGTCTAATCGCTTCTCCTTTTATGGATTAATCAAAAAAATTAATTCTAACTTAAATAATATAGCATTATGAAAAAAATTATTACTTCTATTTTCATTTTGATGTTTTATCTTGGTTGTTCACTATCACAGAAGGATGTACTATTTGCAAATGCTTCCGATGAACAAATCATAGAATGGGGTAAACAGTACGTAGTTCATTCCATTGAGGATAGTTTAAAGGAAGGAGAAAGTTACAAAATAATGGAATGGATTTTGGCAGAAAAAAGGACAAGTATTCCCGTTGATGTATGGCAAATGGATAATACATATAAAAAAGATTCAATATCTGGATGTGTCAAGCTATTAGATACACGAGGTATTTGATGAACTCACATTTATAGGAAACGGTGATAGCGCATTTGTCGCTTTCGCTGTTGCATATACAATAGATGAAAAGAATGGGAATAGTTCATTCTTAGAAAAAGTTTTTACCCTCGATAAAAACGGTAAAGTGTTGGATTGTAGCGATTACCTTAGCCCTTCTCAAAAGAGAAAACAAATAGAAGAAAATTTTAACAGAGCTTTGGAACAAATGGGTCCTATTCTGATTCAGACGGTAAAGGAAGGTGCAGCTATGGCTGGTAAAGATACAAGCAATGTAACAAGTATAACGATTAATGGAAAGACATATTCCGAATAATTTATAATATTACGTATTATGAAAACAAATGAACGTATTTTAAAAATCAACAGTGTTTTGCAAGATTATTTTATAAAACATCCTCAAAGCGGAATGGTTCTTGCAAAAGAGTTTATGCCTCTTTTCATAAAGAATGGCATTTTCAATAAAGATTATAGGGAAGGTTTGCCCATTCGAAAAGTTCTGAGAGCTTTGGATACTGAAAATTCATTGGACAAAATCCCCTATGTTCATGCCGAAAGGAAATCTAAAATAACCAATTGGTATTTTCGTCCTTTGTGTTTATTAATTTGGACGATTTCGGCTATATTTATAAGTTGCTCTTCTAACAAAGATAGTATAAATGATAACTATAATACATCTTTTCCCGAAGTAAGTCATATTGCTTTTCAAACAGATAAAGATGGCAAGTGGGGATTAATAGGAATAGACGGTAAAGTCTTGTTTCAGAACGAATTTGATTCTAAAATGGAGCTGTCTTATGCGGTAAATGGTGTGTTCAGGGTTTGGGATAATGATATGAATCGTTTTTTATATTACTCTGCAACCAATGAACCGGAGTTGATTGGAACTCCCAAAGGCTATAGGTGGGGAGGAATATGCAGTGAAGGCGTAATTCCGGTTGTTTCATTAGGCGAACGTATTCATTATATTACAGAAACTGGGGAAACTGCTTTTTATTTATTACCATATGAGGGAAAAGAGTTTCTTATGGTGTCTTCTTTTTTCACCGAAAAACGTGCTTGGTTTCAATTAGAAAATGGCAAATGCGGTTATATTGATCCGCAAGGGAATGTTGTAGTTGAGCCTATTTATGACAATGCTTTCCCATTTCATGAAGGAAAAGCTATTGTGTATGATAAGGAAAATGACAAATGGTTTGCTATAAATGTAAATGGAAAAGTGTTGTTTGAAGTGAAATCTAATGGACAACACCAATATTCACCTGCTCTGTATAATGACGGATATTGTCTGATAGAAAATTTTTTACTTGATAAAAAAGGTAAAGAAATACAGAATTTTCCATCGGATATTTGTTACATTTCCCCTTTCATTAATGGTTCAGCCCTATATCAAGACGCAAATACTGGATTTTGGGGACAAATCAATATGCAAGGCAAAAACATTATAAAACCTAAATATCCTTATGCGCTGGGATTTTCTGGCGATTGGATGTTTGTTGGAGATACTATTACTCAACAAATGGATAAAAAAGGCAATCATTATATGAATGTATATGCCATTGATTCTAATGGTAAAGTTCAGACAGAAATAAAAAACATTTCTTGTTTTCATCCATTATCTAAATCAGTTATAGTAGCAAAAAACAGTAAGTATTATTTTGCAGACAAAAACGGAAACCCTATAAATAATAATTTATATCATAAACTTTCAGTACCTTCACATACTGGTGCTCCCAGTCCTTCATATTTATGGACTTTTCTAATTGGACCCCGTTCTCACGCTGATTATAACGTTTGGGAAGTCAGAACTGATTATATAGATAAAGAGAAAACTGTTAATTCAATTCTTGAAAAACTTACATTGGAAGGTGTAGGAAAAATCAAAATGGGACAAACCTTTTCGCAGCTCGCTGATTTGTTTAAGTTGTACAATGACAACAATTATCTAAATATCAGAAATTACGATGATTGGTTGTTCTTGAATACAAAAGATTATGGGATAAATTACATATATGCTACTTATGCAGTATGTGGTATAATCAACTGGGCTGTACGAGTTATAAGAATGAAAATTAATACTAATGATGTACCAGTTGATGACATTTCCGAATTAATAGCGAGAGAAATACCATTATATTTGACGCAAACTTTGGGTATGACGAGAGATAAATATGATGAAGATGAGGGTTGCTATCTCTATCACTCAGAAAAGTATGCTTATAAAGTCATTCATTACGAAGGGGAAACAGAGTTGCTTTTGGTTTCTACACAAGATTAATATCAAGCTGTTTTTCCTCATAAATCCTCATATTATAAAATATTGTGAGGATTTTATTTTAAATAAAAAAACACTCAGCTTTACTATTATAGGGTGTAAATCTGGGTGTTAACTTTACAAAATACTGATAATCAATATTTATTGCGGTGCGTACGGGACTCGAACCCGTGACCCCATGCGTGACAGGCATGTATT
>OBYK01001024.1_pt1 | contig 10475 bp, 10 predicted proteins | sample 1476721 | NCBI WGS metagenome assembly OBYK01 (sample SAMEA2580191, study PRJEB22360) | human gut metagenome | biome: human gut; feature: human-associated habitat; material: faeces | place: Denmark | collected 2008/2010
AGCCATACGCGACTGGTGTTGTCATCCGGCAGATACATACTACATTATCGGTTCTACAGTCGGCCCTCACCCGTATCCGGATATGGTAGCACGTCTGCAATCGGTCATCAGCGAAGAGATAAAAAAGCAGTTGAAAGAGAAAGAAGGACGTGACTGTCCCGATTATCTGATTGCCTGTGTAGGCGGTGGCAGCAATGCAGCAGGTACTATCTATCATTATCTGGATGACGAACGTGTGCGCATCGTATTGGCCGAAGCCGGAGGAAAAGGTATAGAAACCGGCCAGACTGCGGCTACTATCCAACTGGGTAAAATGGGTATCATCCACGGAGCACGAACTTTCGTTATCCAAAATGAGGACGGGCAAATCGAAGAACCGTATTCCATTTCTGCCGGACTGGATTACCCCGGCATCGGCCCGATACATGCCAATCTTGCCTCACAGCACCGGGCTACGGTAGTGGCAATTAATGACGATGAAGCCATAGAAGCCGCATACGAACTGACAAAACTCGAAGGCATCATCCCGGCACTGGAATCTGCACATGCCCTCGGAGCATTGAAAAAAATTAAATTCAAACCGGAAGATGTGGTGGTATTAACCGTTTCGGGACGAGGAGACAAGGATATTGAAACCTATTTAGCTTGAATAATCCATGTATAGTAGTCAAGTAGTCAAGTAGTTAAGTAGTCAAGTAGTTAAGTAATAAATGAAATCGTGAAAACATTTTCCTATAAAACCAATAGCAAACAGGTGCTCGGTGATTTACATACACCGGTCAGCATCTATCTCAAAGTGCGGGATATGTATCCGCAATCAGCACTAATGGAAAGTTCGGATTTCCATGCCGGAGAAAACTCCATGTCTTACATTGCCCTTTGCCCCTTGGCGAGTATCGGTATCAACAACGATGTTGTTACTACCATCTGTCCCGACAATAGCCGGGAAGAAAAGCCACTGACAGAGACATTCACTGTGGAAAAGGCTATCGACGGATTTATCTCCCTTTTCCAGGTGACAGGAGAACATCGGGAAGCATATGGTCTTTATGGATATACCACATTTAATGCCGTAAAATACTTCGAACATATTCCAATCAAAGAGAGTCACGATGAAATGAATGATGCACCGGATATACTGTATATCCTTTATAAATATGTCATCATCTTCAACCATTTCAAAAATGAACTGACTCTGGTAGAAATACTCGGCGAAGGAGAAGAAAGCGGATTGCCCCAACTGGAAGCCGCCATCGAAAACCGGAATTATGCATCGTATAATTTTTCCATAACCGGTCCCGTGAGAAGTCCCATTACAGATGAACAACACAAAGCAAACGTCCGTAAAGGGATTGCACACTGCCTTCGGGGAGATGTGTTCCAGATCGTACTGTCCCGAAGATTCATCCAGCCTTATGCCGGAGACGACTTCAAAGTATACCGCGCACTACGCAGCATCAACCCTTCTCCATATTTGTTTTACTTTGACTTCGGCGGTTACCGGATTTTCGGCTCTTCACCCGAAACACATTGTAAAATCGAAGGGAAACAGGCTTGCATTGACCCGATCGCCGGAACAACACGCCGTACCGGCGATTGTGTTGTTGGATGCCATAGCCCCACGCGCCGAAACACCCCGCCGTACCGGCGATTCCATAAAAGACAAAGAACTGGCTCAAGCACTGCTTGCCGACCCGAAAGAGAATGCGGAACATGTAATGTTAGTGGATCTGGCACGAAATGACCTTAGCCGGAATTGTCACAACGTACAGGTGGTATTCTACAAAGAACCGCAATATTATAGCCACGTCATTCATCTCGTCAGTCGTGTCAGTGGAATATTGGACGAACCAAGCAGTTCGATGAAAACTTTCATCGACACTTTCCCGGCAGGTACACTCAGTGGTGCACCCAAAGTGCGCGCCATGCAACTTATCAGCGAAATAGAACCTCACAACCGTGGTGCTTACGGCGGTTGTATCGGATTCATCGGATTGAACGGCGACTTAAATCAAGCAATTACCATTCGCACTTTTGTCAGTCGTAACAATGAACTATGGCTGCAAGCCGGAGGAGGTATTGTAGCCCGTAGTCAGGATGAATATGAATTACAGGAAGTAAACAATAAGTTAGGAGCATTGAAAAAAGCAATCGATCTGGCAGAAACACTCAAAAACTGAAAACAATGAAAATTTTACTTTTAGACAATTATGACTCTTTTACCTACAACCTGTTGCATGTGGTAAAAGAACTCAGATACACCGATATAGAAGTATTTCGTAACGACCGGATAAGCCTTGACGAAGTGAACCGCTTCGACAAAATCATTCTCTCCCCCGGCCCTGGCATACCCGCAGAAGCCGGCCTGCTTTTACCTATTATAAAACAATATGCACCGACCAAAAGTATATTAGGTGTCTGCCTCGGACATCAGGCTATCGGTGAAGCATTCGGTGCCACACTCGAAAACCTGGTGGAAGTATATCATGGCGTACAAACCATCATCGATATAACCGGAAAAGATATATTATTTCAAGATTTAGAACACGAGATTCCCGTAGGGCGTTATCACTCTTGGGTGGTCAGCCGCAATCACTTTCCCGACAGTCTGGAGATCACGGCAGAAAGCAAAGAGGGACAAATCATGGCATTACGCCATTGCACGTACGATGTACATGGCATACAGTTCCATCCCGAATCAGTACTCACACCACAAGGAAAGATTATCATCCACAATTTCTTAAAAGCATAAATGTATGAAACAGATTCTATATAAACTTTTCGAACATCAATATCTGGGACGGGAAGAGGCCCGTATCATCCTGCAAAACATAGCACAGGGAAAATACAACGATGTACAGGTAGCTTCGCTGATCACCGTTTTCCTGATGCGTAATATTTCCGTTGAAGAATTATGCGGGTTTCGTGATGCATTATTGGAAATGCGACTGCCGGTCGACCTCAGCGACTTTTCTCCGATCGATATCGTTGGTACGGGAGGAGATGGCAAAAACACATTCAATATTTCGACAGCAGCCTGTTTTACTGTGGCCGGAGCCGGATTTCCGGTTGTAAAACATGGAAATTATGGTGCAACATCCGTCAGTGGCGCCAGCAATGTGATGGAACAACATGGAGTGAAATTCACAAACGATGTTGACAAACTGCGCCGTTCCATAGAGAAATGCAACATCGCTTATTTGCATGCCCCCCTCTTCAATCCGGCATTGAAGGCAGTAGCTCCGGTACGAAAAGCATTGGCCGTACGTACTTTTTTCAACATGCTCGGCCCACTGGTAAACCCGGTATTACCGCAATACCAATTGTTAGGTGTCTACAATTTACCACTACTCCGTTTGTATAGCTACACTTATCAGGCAAGTAATATAAAATTCGCCGTAGTTCACAGCCTCGACGGATACGATGAAATTTCACTGACTAATGAATTTAAGGTAGCAACCAGTGAAAGCGAGAAAATCTACAGTCCGGAAAGTCTCAATTTCCATCGTTACACAGAAAAAGATCTGGATGGAGGAAATACCCCGGAAGACGCTGCCAAGATATTCGATAACGTCATGGCAAACCGGGCTACCGAAGCACAAAAAGAGGTAGTGATAGTAAATGCCGCCTTTGCCATCCACGTGATTTGTCCGGAAAAACCGATAGAAGAATGTATCGGTCTGGCACGTCAGTCATTAGAGAGCGGTAAAGCACAAGCCACACTCCGGAAGTTTATAAAACTTAATCAATAAAAAAGCAAACAATGGAAGATATATTATCAGAAATTATCGCAAACAAGCGTAAAGAAGTAGATTTGCAGAAACAGGCAATCTCAATCGAACAGCTTTCCGAGGGTATTGGCGACCTCCTTCCCACCCGTTCCATGAAGCAGGCCATCGCCTCTTCTCCAACAGGCATCATTGCTGAATTTAAGCGCCGGTCGCCCTCCAAAGGATGGATAAAAGAAAACGCCCGTCCGGAAGAAATCGTTCCTGCGTATGCCGCTTCCGGTGCTTCGGCTGTTTCCATTCTTACAGATGAAATATTTTTTGGCGGTACCCTGCGGGACATCCGCACAGTACGCCCTTTGATAAATCTGCCCATTCTGAGGAAAGATTTCATCATTGACGAATACCAACTTTACCAGGCCCGTATCGTAGGAGCCGATGCAGTACTTCTGATTGCAGCCGCATTAGAACAAACCCAATGCCGTGCTTTAGCGGATAAGGCCCATGAACTCGGCTTAGAAGTACTGCTTGAAATTCATAATACTGACGAATTACCTTATATATATAAAGATATCGATATGGTAGGTATCAACAATCGCAACTTAGGCAGTTTCCATACAGATGTAGCCAATTCTTTCCGTTTGGCGGAACAGTTACCACAAGATACGATACTGGTATCTGAGAGTGGTATTTCCCAGCCGGTAACCGTCTCTAAACTCCATGACGCAGGTTTCAGAGGTTTCCTTATCGGAGAAACTTTTATGCGGACTGAGAAACCGGCCGAAACCTTGAAAGAATTCATTTCACAGGTAAACAAGCAGTAACAACCAATCTTTTATAAATTATGATAAACGGCAAATTAATAAAAATATGCGGCATGCAGGATGGAGAAAATATCCGTAAAACGGAAACGCTCAACATCGATATGATCGGTTTTATTTTCTATCCTAAATCTCCTCGTTATATCTATGAAATGCCCGACTACATGCCCGTACATGCCCGGCGTGTAGGTGTCTTTGTGAACGAACCCAGACAGACGATAGAAATGTTCGCCGATCGTTTCGGATTGAACTTCATCCAACTTCACGGACATGAGTCGCCGGAATACTGCCGTTCACTTCAATCAAACGGCTTCAAGTTGATCAAAACCTTTTCCATCTCCTGCATAAAGGACTTACATTCTGTTTACGATTATGAAAAATACTGCAACTATTTTCTTTTCGATACAAAATGCCAACAATACGGCGGTTCGGGCAATCAATTCGACTGGAGCATTCTACATGCCTATAATGGCAATGTCCCTTTTCTGCTTAGTGGCGGTATCAATCCATATAGTGCGAAGGCCCTTCGTGAATTCCATCATCCCCGCTTAGCAGGTTATGATCTTAACAGCCGTTTCGAAACAAAACCGGGAAGGAAAGATACGGAACGTATCCGCCTATTTCTAAACGAATTACGTCAACAATAAAAAAACAAAGTCTATGAACCGAATTAATCAACTTTTCAATAGTGATAAAAAAAATCTGTTATCTATCTATTTTTGTGCAGGCACTCCCACTCTGAACGGTACAGCCAACGTTATCCGTACGCTTGAGAAGCACGGTGTAAGCATGATTGAAATCGGCATTCCTTTCAGCGATCCGATGGCCGATGGCATTGTGATACAAAATGCAGCCACACAGGCCCTTCGCAATGGAATGTCATTAAAATTGCTCTTTGAACAACTCCGTGACATTCGTAAAGATGTAAATATCCCACTCGTTTTCATGGGATACCTAAATCCTATCATGCAATTCGGCTTCGAAGAGTTCTGCCGTAAATGTGTAGAATGCGGTATCGACGGAGTCATTATCCCCGATCTCCCCTTCCGTGATTATCAGGAATACTATCGCCCCATCGCCGAACGCCATGATATCAAAGTAATCATGCTTATCACTCCCGAAACCAGTGAAGAACGTGTCCGGGATATCGATGCCCATACGGATGGATTTATCTATATGGTATCCTCGGCAGCTACCACCGGTGCACAACAAGATTTTGATACGCAAAAACGAGCCTATTTTAAAAAGATAGACGGAATGAAACTACGCAACCCACGCATGGTAGGTTTCGGCATCTCCAATAAAGCGACTTTCCAAGCCGCATGCGACAATGCCCGTGGGGGTATTATCGGAAGCCGTTTCGTCACCTTATTAGATGAAGAAAAAGATCCCGAAAAAGCCATCCTCCGTCTATTAGAAGCCATCCGATGATTGATGAATCAAGAATTATGATTGATGAATTACCAATGAAGAATCATGCATAGACGACCATAGACTCCGTGCGCTAATTCATCAATCATAATTCATAAATCATAATTCTTTTGTATCTTTGCCGTCGATTTAACAAGAAAGCCACAAATATGATAGCCAATTACCCTTCCGTTTTGTTAATATATACCGGAGGAACTATCGGAATGATAGAAAACCCGGAGACCGGTGCTTTGGAAAATTTTGACTTCGACCATCTGTTAAAACACGTCCCCGAGCTAAAACGCTTTAATTACCGAATCTCCTCTTATCAATTCGATCCTCCTATCGACTCTTCGGATATGGAACCCCTCTACTGGGCCAAACTTGTGAAAATCATCAACTACAATTACGATTACTTCGATGGTTTTGTCATTTTGCATGGAACGGATACAATGGCTTACACAGCTTCGGCATTGAGCTTCATGCTCGAAAATCTAAGTAAACCGGTTATTCTCACAGGTTCTCAACTCCCTATAGGAACATTACGAACCGATGGAAAGGAGAATCTGATAACGGCAATTGAAATAGCAGCTGCCAAAAATGCAAACGGCACAGCAATGGTTCCGGAAGTATGCATCTTCTTTGAAAACCATCTGATGCGTGGAAACCGTACAACCAAAATTAATGCTGAAAATTTCAATGCTTTCCGCTCTTTCAATTATCCGGCGTTAGCACGTGTCGGAATCCATATCAAATATGAACCTAACCTTATTCACAAACCGGACCCGACAAAAGCCTTAAAGCCACATTACCTGTTTGATACCAATGTGGTAATATTAACCCTTTTTCCCGGCATACAAGAAAGCATTATCACCTCCTTACTCCATGTAGAAGGACTGAAAGCCGTAGTATTAAAGACATTCGGTTCGGGCAATGCCCCGCAAAAGCCTTGGTTCATAGAGCAACTGAAAGCAGCTACCGAACGAGGAATCATTATTGTTAATATTACCCAATGCTCTTCGGGAGCCGTAGAAATGGAACGTTATGAAACAGGTATTCAGCTACTACAAGCCGGTGTCATCAGTGGCTACGACAGCACACCGGAATGTGCTGTAACAAAACTAATGTTTCTACTCGGACACGGTTTAAGCAATAAAGAAATCAGATATAAAATGAACTCCTGCCTGATTGGAGAAATAACAAAACCTAATCAACAATGAAATAGCGTTATAACAAGGCAACATTAATGGCTATTGTATCAGAATAGCTACCTAAAAAGAGTATTCATAACAAAAATATTCAAGAAAGCCGTATCCCTATTTTAAATAGTAAATACATACGGTTATTTACATTTGTGTTAACATTATTAATTCTCTATCTTTAAACCGATTCCCTGTATATTCAAATACACATCTCAACAAAACAATATCATAAGCCCCTTCATCAACCTAAAAATTATATTCAACATCACACAAAGCACATACTTTTACAAAATAAGCAAACGCAATTTATATTTCATTTATCATCCTATCAGATTTACAGAAAAGCACTAAAGGCTAACCAATTTATAATCAACACAAACACTATGCGATTTACAAATAACACCACAATCCTGATATAAACCGTCAAATTATATACAATCCCAATTATTCTACACACAAGAATCTTATATCACTTTCTTCACAAAAAATCAAAGCACAATCTAAATATCGTATAGCAAACGAGCGTCTATCCTATTCATTCTCATTTTACAAATACAGACAACACAAAATAGACAGAATATACAATTATAGAAATAATGAAAGAAATAACAGACAGTACAACTAAATCATATTTTATTAATAAACAAATAGTTACATCTAACACACAAACCACAATGAAAAGTTGTAATATCCATCCAACAACCATTTAAAAGATGTTAATAAAAACACTTTTCCTCTCACAACACGTTAGTATATTATAAATTAATAGATACCTTTGTGACCAATAACAAACTAAGACTTGTTATCTATTTAATAGTAATAACAGAGCAAGCAATTAATTATGAAATTCAATCTTTGCAAGTCAAGTACTGTTTCACTCCTTGTGGGAGCAGTCGCATTTACCAGTTGTGTAGATAATGACAAAAATCTCTTTGATGTGGAAAAAACCAAAGAACTTTATCAGAGTTCTTTTCCTGTACAAAACATCGATCCAAGTATGGATTGGAAAACGACTCAAGGCGTTAATGTATCCGTCAGTGTGAATGAGGATATGGGAACTAATTACAAAGTGCAATTGTTCGACGCCAACCCATTAAATAAAAACAGCAATGCCAGACTCTTAGCAGAAGGATACGCTAATCAAGATATGAAACTTGAAACAACGATGGATTGTCCGACTGCCTTAACTACCGTCTTCGTTGCCCGAGTAGACAACAAAGGACGTTACATCGTAAAACCGGCAAACATCAGTAATGGAAGAGTTGCAGTTGCTTTTGGTAACGGCAATACCATCGTTTCCCGGGCTACCCGTTCTGTGGACTTCACAGTCCCCACAATGGAAGCGCCTTATAGCGAACAGGAAATAGCAAGCAAATTGCAAGAAGCTACCGAAATTCAGCAAGATTGGAATCTGGGAGCTATGCAAAATTGGGATAAAAACAAATACGAAGGCTATGATATATTCAATACACCGAATAATCAACCACGTTTTTTCAAAATAACCTCTCCTTGCACCGATATATTATATTCTTCGGGAAGCGCCACCATTAAAGTAATAGTGGCAACCAAGTTAACTTTGACTAAAACACCCGATTTATCAGGTCACGTAGAACTAATCGTCGTTGCAGGAGGTGAAATTGTCATATCCGATGGATTAAAATTAAGCCGTACATCCCAAATAACCGTATTAGGTGATGGGAAAATAACAGGAGAAAAGCTTGAACTCACCAATGTAGGTTCTGCAAATCCCAATTACAATGCAGGAACCATCGAATTGGACAAGTTCACAATGAGCGAACCTAACGGACTGATTTATAATTGCGGTACATTCAAAGTCGACAATCTGGATATAAGAAATAACACCACTAAATTAGTCAACCAAGGAAAAGCCTATATCGAAGAAACACATACCCGTTGTACAATTGAAAACGGCTGTTACCTTGAAGTCGAAGATTTTGACGGTGTTCTCAGATTAGGTGAATTATCTTCTGCTACCATTGAAACTTACAATAAAAACAGAGGTGACAACCCGGATTTGACATTAGGCAAAAATTCCATATTGAATATTGAAAAAGCATATTTGACAGAAGAACACTTCCACGGCCCTTCAAACGGATATGCATTGGTAAAAATCGAAGAGGTCGAACAGTTAAACAACTTCCAGTCAGCAGGTAACATCTATTATGAAATAAAGGAATTTGATGATGACATCAGTACAGAAAAATGGATGGACCGTTTCTACGATGCGCTGAAAAACTCAGAAGGAACAATCTCTAAGTTCGGAGAGTCTCCTATCACAATCCCTGCCGGAGATTGCACAGGAGAAGGTAATACTCCGAACGAAAGCGGTGAAGAAATCGAAGTGAATCCGATGAACTATACCTACGCATTCGAAGACAATTATCCTTCAGCAGGCGACTACGACTTTAACGATATCGTGTTGAATGTTTCAACTGAGTATACAAAAGAAAAATCTACAAACGCAATAAAGTCTATACAGTATAACATCACATTAAGTGCTGTTGGAGCAACCAAACAATTAGGAGCTGCCTTACGCTTGGTAGACGTTAATAAAAGTGCTATTGCAAGCGTTTCATTTGACGGCAGAACAGAGATGCGTTCGACATTGGCTAATTCCATGTTCGAAAACAGTGCAATAGAAAGTAACGGCAACGAAGTTGTCATACCTCTCTTTGGAGATGCACACCAAGTATATGGATTCGGTGGAAATTCACGACCGATGCTTAATACCGACCAGCAACGGACCAATGAAGTTTATACCCTGAAAGTAATCATTACACTTACCGATCAAAGTAAAACAGCACCGGTTTTGACCAAAGACAATCTTGATTTCTTTATAGCATACTCTATGGGTAACCAAAGTCCGAGAACTGAAATCCACCTATACGAGTTCAGAAAATACGGTGCTACCGCTAATGGCAATGTACATAAAGAAAATCTGGATGCTGCCGGTAATCTGACTTGGGGAATTTCCGTACCGGAATTTAAGTACCCGACAGAGATGACCAAGATCACCGACGCTTATCCACAATTTGAAGCATGGGCACAAAATCATACAAGTAACTTAGATTGGTACAAGTATCCTACTGATAAAACTGATAAGAAATATATCTTTGAATAATCCGAGAGTCTTTCTTAAAAAATAAAATAAAAGCCGGAATTAAAACTTACCGGCTTTTATTTTGTCCCAAATAACAGACTTTATATAAAAATGGGCAAATTACTCTATTTTATAGAGCGCAGTTATTAAAATAATATATATATTTGCACGGATTGAGAAAGGGAATCGTGTA
>OBYK01001025.1_pt1 | contig 10462 bp, 7 predicted proteins | sample 1476721 | NCBI WGS metagenome assembly OBYK01 (sample SAMEA2580191, study PRJEB22360) | human gut metagenome | biome: human gut; feature: human-associated habitat; material: faeces | place: Denmark | collected 2008/2010
GCTGATAGCCCATAGGAAAAACAGGCAGAATATGAGCATCAATGGTACATAATAGTTCTTATTTTTCATGGTATGGATTTATAAGTGTCAGTTGATTATTCTGACATGTTTTTTATGTAAGGAAGAGATATGATATTTTTGAAACCATAAAATCTTTCGGCGTTTTTACCTAAAAAAAGTGCTTTCTCTTCTTGTGTCATTTCAGTCGTTTTAAGGATGAAATCGTAAGACATCTTGTAAGTAATGGCCGTAATGGTCCGCGGGTAATCCGATCCCCACATCAGTTTGTCCATACCGACCAAATCTGCTGCTTCTTTGATAGCCTTCACCGCTCCTGCAAACGGGTAGAATTCACTGTTGAACAACCAGGTAATGCCTCCTGACTCTATCATGACATGGGTATGCCGGGCCAGTTTTATTTGTTCCTGCCAATGAGGAGTTGTAACCATACCGAAATGTCCGATAGCGATTTTTAGTTGCGGACATTCCTGGATAATTTCTTTCATCTCCTGCACTTGCGTGTTTCCATCAGCCAGATCAATGGAAAGGATAATGTTTTTATCTTCCATGTAATGGAACATTTCCATCATTTCGTCACAGTTCAGCATGACTCTTCCTTCTTTTAGAAAAAGGCGGTGTGCTGGGATTTTTATTGCTTTGAAACCAGAACTTATTAATTCCTTGGCCTGTTGCAGATAACCGGGTTTACGAAATTCGCACATACCGCATACAAAGAAACGGTCCGGGTATTTATGGGCCACTTTTGCGAGGTATTCATTTTGGATGCCATCAATAAATTCCTGAGTGACTACGGCAGCCGATACTTGTGCATAGTCCATGTTCGAGAGAAAAACCTCGGCACTATTCCGCCCGTCAATCATAAAGGGCGGAACCATCTGACGTTCTTCTCCCATAAATAACGAACGTCCGTTGGTTAAAGTACGGATAGGCAATCCGTTGACTTCCGTATTTTGCCGTAACCAAAGATGGGAATGTGCATCTATTATGTTAAAATCCATCATTATTCTCCTTTGTATTATGAATTAGCCCAACTGACACGCATTTGTTTTCCGATAATTTCTTGTACTTCCTTTACAAGGTTCCAATCGATGGGTTCTTCAGCGTATGTTATATTTTTCAATACATTATCTGGATTGGCCGAACTGAACAAAGTGGTGGCGATACGTGGATTGCTGACAGAATATTGAATAGCCAGTTTCTCTATAGGATAATTTTTGGACAGGCAATGTTGAACAGCTTTCCGACAGGCTTCTACCAGTGATTGGGGGGCCGGATGCCATGCAGGAACCCCACGTTGGGAGAGCAAGCCCATTGAAAGGGGGGAGGCATTGATGATGCCGATATTCTTTGATTCAAAATAATCCAGATAATCAGTCAGTTTCTCGTCATTCAGACAATAATGACAGAAGTTAAGTACGCTTTCTACTGTTCCTGGTTCCGAGTGATCAATGACCCATTTTAAGTTTTCTAATTGCAAATCTGTGATACCTACATGTCCCACAATACCTTTCTTTTTAAGTTCTACCAGTGCAGGTAATGTTTCGTTGACTACCTGATTCATGTCTGAAAACTCTACATCGTGTACATTAATCAGATCGATATATTCAATGTGGAGTCTTTCCAAGCTTTCATAAACGCTTTCCGTTGCACGTTTTCCGGAATAATCCCATGTGTTGATTCCATCTTTTCCATAGCGTCCCACTTTGGTAGAGAGATAATATTTGTCACGTGGGATTTCTTTCAATGCTTTGCCTAATACGGTTTCGGCCTTGTAGTGCCCGTAGTAGGGAGATACATCAATAAAATTCATTCCATTCTCTACTGCTGTGTAAACAGCTTTGATACCCTCTGCTTCGCGGATATCATGAAAAACTCCTCCTAATGAAGATGCGCCGAAACTAAGATTGGAAACCCGCATACCGGTTTTCCCGATTTCATTGTAATTCATAGTTCTATTTATTTTTAGATTTATTTCCGGCATCAAAAATAGAGGAATAACCTTTAGGTATGTGGTGGAAGAGGTTGAAAAAAGTACGTAAACCTTTGCGTAAAAATAATAAGACGGTTACTTTTTATATAGTTCTCTATATTGCTGAGGAGTAACGCCTGTGATTTTTTTGAATAAGCGGTTGAAATAAGAATGGTCTTCATAAGCAAGGAGATAAGCTATGTTTTTTACAGGAATATCCTCTGTAATCAGAATTAATTGGGCTTTCTCTATTTTTTTCTGATTAATATATTGCAGCGGTGTGTTACCGACTTCTTTTTTGAAAAGACGGATAAAATGATCTTTTGAGAGGCATGAGATTGCTGCCAATGAGTCTATATCTACTGTTTTATAGATATTTTTTCGGATGTGGGACAAGACTTTTTGGATACGGTTATCGTTGACTTCCACTTTAGGTTTGGCGTCTTTTAAAAAGCAGGCAATAAGTTGATATACTATACCTCTGGATTCGACTTTGTCACAGAAGGTACGCTGTTTATTTTTAATGATGTTTCTGATTAATGTGGGGTTGTTGTCATAGCTTGTCGGGTCGGATTGAGGAAGCTGCATGGTAGGATTTATTTCACATAACCTTTTAATAAGTGGTAATTCCAGGTTGCCCGCAGGTATTTCTATCGGGAAATTCCAATCTTCCAGAATGCCGGATTCTGATTGATGGTCTTCATATATATGGAGATAATAATGAGTGAAATGAGAATTGCACTGATAACTATGGGTAGTGAATGATGGCACCAGATATAGATGATGTGGTTTTAGTTCCTGTATTCCGTCGGGAAATATTATTTGGGCAGTTCCTTCCATTATATAATAGAGCCTGGTAAAAGGGCTGCTTACGTTTTTCCAGTTCCAGTCTGCATTGTGAATGGCTAGTCCTACATTTAATATAAGTAAATGTAATTGGTCGATTGATTGTGTCATATTCCTTAAGGTATTAGAATGAAAGATTCAGTTTCGTACAAAGTAAGCAAAAGTATATATATAATCCAATGGGAAATCGATATTTTCATATCAAATCACCTGTTTTGGTATTCGTTTTTGAATTATCTCAGGTAAAAGTCGATATTGTCCTATATAATGGCGCATTTGGATAATATAAATTGGTTTCAACTCTGTATATTTGCACTATTGATAATTGAAAAACATATAAAGCAATTATACTATGAAAGCAAAACATTTTCTTTTGGCTTCGGCTTTGTTGCTTTGGGCGGGAGTTTTGGAGGCTCAGACTTACCAGGTACCTGTTTCAGAGAAAAATGAAAAAATGCAGGAAGGAGAGTTCGAACCTACTTGGGAATCATTGCAGAACTATAAAGTTCCTGAATGGTTTAGAAATGCCAAATTTGGTATTTGGGCACATTGGGGACCGCAATGTGTGGAAGGGTCCGGCGACTGGATGGCGCGTTCTCTCTATTTGGAAGGTTCGCGCGAGTATAAGCACCATGTGGAACATTATGGCCATCCCTCTGAAGTGGGCTTCAAGGATATATTGCCTTTGTTTAAAGCCGAGAAATGGGATCCGGACAAATTGGTTTCCTTTTATAAGAAGATTGGTGCCCAGTATTTCTTCGCTTTAGGTAATCACCATGATAATTATGATTTATGGGATAGCCAATATCAGGAATGGAATTCCGTGAATATAGGTCCTAAGAAGGATATATTGGCGGGCTGGGCTGAAGCTGCAAAGAAAAACGGTCTTCCATTTGGTATCAGTTTTCATGCGGATCATGCGTGGAGCTGGTATGAACCGGCTCAACGATACGACCGTCATGGCGAGAAGGCAGGTGTACCCTATGATGGATGTTTGACTAAAGAAGATGGTAAGGGTAAGTGGTGGGAAGGCTACGATCCTCAAAAACTTTATGCACAGAATCACCCGTTAAGCGCTGGAAGTTGGGCTGACGGTATGATTCACCGTCAATGGGCATGGGGAAATGGTGTTTGTATTCCTACTCAAGAATATGTGACAAACTTTTATGATCGTACAATTGATGCAATAAACCGTTATAATCCTGATTTGATTTATTTTGATGTGACTGGTGTACCGTTTTATCCTATCAGTGATGCGGGTTTGAAGATTGCCGCACATTTTTATAATCACAACATGGTTGCTCGTAAGGGGGATTTCAGTGCTGTTATGTTTGGTAAAATTCTTACCGATGAGCAACGTAAAGCTTTGGTATGGGATGTGGAAAGGGGATCTCCCAATAGTATTTATGAAGAGCCATGGCAGACTTGTTCTTGTTTAGGCGGTTGGCATTATGATACCAGATTGGCGGAGAACGGTTGGTATAAGAGTGCTTCCGATGTAGTGAAACTATTAGTGGATGTGATCAGTAAGAACGGGAATTTGTTGCTTAGTGTTCCTCTTCGGGCTGACGGAACTTTTGATGAAAAGGAAGAAGCCATTTTAAATGAATTTGGTGACTGGATGAGTATGAATAAAGAGGCTATTTATGATACACGTCCGTGGAAAGTCTTCGGAGAAGGTCCGATAGCCAATGCTGATATCAAGATTAATGCTCAAGGTTTCAATGAAGGTGCTTACACTAAAGCTACTGCATCTGAAATCCGTTTTACTCAAACCAAGAAATATCTCTATGCTACAGTCCTTGCATGGCCGGAAGAAAAGCAAGTTGTCATTCAATCGCTGGCAACGGGAAGTGAGTTGTACCCTGATAAAATTACTAAAATTGAGTTGTTAGGTTATGGAAAGGTATTTTTTACTCGTACAGCGCAAGGAGTTGTTATTGATATGCCTGATGTACAGTTGAATAAGATTGCTCCCGTATTTAAGATAAAGAAGTGAATATAGCATAAAGTAGGTTTATTTATCGGCTTTTTTAGGTCGGTAAGCCCTTGTTATGTCTTGAAAATTAACCCAATAATCAATAGAATAATGAAAAACAGATTAGAATGTATGCAGTCAATAAGATTCTTGGCGGTCTTGTTGATGTGTTGCCTGAGCTATACTACTTGGGCACAGACACAGAGTAATGTCAATGGTTTGGTTACTGATTTTTCCGGTGAGCCGTTAATTGGGGTCAGTATCTTGGTTAAAGGTACTTCCAATGGAACTGTTACTGATTTGGATGGCAAATTTTCTCTGTCTGCTGAAATGGGAAACATGCTCCAGATAAGTTATGTAGGTTATATTTCGCAAGAAGTAAAGGTTGAAAGTGACAAGTTACTTCGTATTATAATGGAAGAAGATACAAAAAAGTTGGAAGAAGTAGTTGTGATTGGATATGGAACACAGAAAAAGGTGAATTTAACGGGAGCCGTAGCTGCTGTTTCAGCTGAAGACTTGGCTAGTAAACCTGTTATGAGTACTGCTCAAGCACTGGCAGGTTTGGCTCCAGGTTTAAGTGTATTACAAACTTCAGGTCGTCCCGGACAAGGAGCAACTGTTAAAATTCGTGGAACTGGTACATTTTCAAAAGCTGGAACAGATCCATTGGTCTTGATTGATGGTTTATCAGGTAACATTGATGATGTAGATCCTAATGATATTCAGAGCATTTCTTTTTTGAAAGATGCAGCTTCTGCTTCTATTTATGGTAATCGTGCTGCTAATGGGGTTATCTTGATTGAAACAAAGAAGGGTGCACAAGGTAAAACGACTATTACATATAGTAATTCTTTTGGTTGGCAACAGCCTACGGAATTGCCTGATTTTTTACCATCATGGGAATATGCGGAATATTATAATATGGCTATGCGGAATATGGGTAAGCAGGAAGCTTATTTACCTGAACAGATTCAAAAGTATAGAGATGGATCTGATCCGGATAATTATCCAAATGTAAATCACTTAAAATGGCTGTTGGAATCCGGTTCTGGTTTTCAACACCAACATAATCTTAGCATACAAGGAGGAAATGCTACGACGAGTTATAATTTATCAGTAGGTTATAGAAATCAGGAAGGAATGACGGCAAAAACGTCTAATGAAAGAATGACTGCACTGTTTACTATGAAAAGTGAAATCGCCAAAGGGCTGATGCTTAATTTGAATATTAATGCTTATAATAATAAATATAATGCTCCTAATGGCGAACCACAAAGTATTGATGGAATGATAGGATATGCTGTTCGTCAGGGACCTATTTATGCCGGGCAAAAGTCGGATGGAAGTTTTGGATATCAGGATAATTATAGTCCGGAAGCGTGGTTGGCGAGTGAATCTTTTGTGCAGAATGTGAGTAGAAATATAAGTGCTTCCGGACAATTGACATGGAATACTCCTGTAGACGGACTTTCTTTTATAGGCAAAGTAGGGATGAATTACTGGACTAAATATGATAAAGCCTACCGGGCTGATACTTATTTTGATGATAGTAAGACAGTGGGACCCGCTACTTTAAATGTATGGACTGCAAATAATACGTATACTACTTTTGAAGCATTAGCTACTTATGAAAAACAAATTAAAAATCATACCTTTAAGTTATTGGCGGGTACTTCTGTGGAACAATCTAATAATAAAGGTTTGGAAGGTTATAGAAATACGTTTCCTAATAATTATTTGTATGAATTAGGTTCTGGAGATAAATCAACAGCTACTAATGATAGTTCATTGGAAGAATATGCGTTGCTTTCTTTTTTCGGGCGTATAAATTATGCATGGAAAGATCGTTATTTATTAGAGGTTAATTTGCGCTATGATGGATCGTCACGTTTTGCGGACGGTCATCGTTGGGGACTTTTCCCGTCAGTTTCTGCAGGGTGGAGAATCTCTGAGGAGGACTTTTGGAAGAATGCGGCAGTTTCAGCTGTAGTTGATAATTTGAAATTGCGTGCTTCCTATGGTGTACTTGGTAATCAAAATATAGGTGTTTATCCTTACCAACAGATTTATGAACTTGGACATGATTATCCTTTTGGAAATCCGGTAACTCTTCAGTCTGGGGCTTACATGAAAACCTATAATAATCCGGAAATTACTTGGGAAAAGACGGCTATAACGGATATTGGTTTAGATTTTAGTTTATTGAATGGACGTTTTAGTGGAACATTGGATTATTTTTATAAATATACTTCGGACATTTTAGCACCAGTTGAGGTGTCTAGTATTATGGGACGTGAAGTCGGACAATCTAATGTTGGAGCTGTTTCGAACGAAGGAATTGAAATAAATCTGACTTATAACGGACAAATAGGACGTGATTTCCGGTTTAGTATTTCTCCTAATTTTACATGGGTAAAAAATGCAGTTGAGAAATTGGCGAACGGAGCTACCGAAGAAATTAATAATAACAGAATTGTAGGGCAACCGATAGGTATTATATATGGATATGAAACTGATGGACTGTTTGTAGACCAAGCGGAAATAGATGCGGCTCCTGAGCAATTGGTAAGTAAGTCAGGATTGAAACCTGGTTATGTGAAATACAAAGATATTAGTGGTCCTGACGGGGTTCCCGATGGTAAGGTGGATGCGCAATATGATCGTACCGTATTGGGAAGTACTACCCCGAAGTTTTATTATGGTTTGAATCTTTCCGCTTCTTATAAAGGTTTTGATTTTTCAGCTTTATTACAAGGTTTAGGAGGTCATAAGCGTTTGATAGGATCTTATATGGCTTATGCATTCTACAACGGTGGACAGATACAGAGATGGCAGGCTGAATCTTGTTGGAAGGAAGAAAATCCTGATAAATGGGCTGAATATCCTCGATTGGAAACTTTGAATATGAATGACACTAATCTTCAAACTTCTGATTATTGGGTCCGTAATGCTAGTTTCTTACGAGTCAAGAATATACAAATAGGATATACATTCCCCAAAGCATGGACTAAAAAAATAGGTTTGGAAAATGTGCGTGTTTATGTAAGCGGACAAAATCTGTTCTCTTTCAATAGTTTCTATAAAGGTTGGGATTCTGAAAATGAGATAGGAACAGGGGATTCTCCCTCTTATTATCCGGTCAATAGTATTTATTCATTCGGATTTAATTTCAAATTCTAAGTAAATCATTCAATCAAGAATCATTATGAAAAATATATATAATACATTAGGAATGACAAAGGCTTGTTTATGTGCTTTGGCTGTATCACTAGTAACAACTGGTTGCTCGGATTTATTAGATAAGGAGCCACCTTCAGCAATTTCTGATGGTAGTTTTTGGACTGGTGAAGGGGATGCCATGTTGGCTTTGACAGGATGTTATCGTTTCCAGACTGGTTGGTCGCATGATGATTTTGCTACGCCACAAGGGTTGCTCTATTTGGATTTTGCAGGTGGAAACGGAACGGAAAAGGAAAATTTTTCTACTTTAATGGCTAGTTCCAATACGGTGGCTACTAACAGTAATTTACGTTGGTATTGGGGAAATGCATATACGCAAATAGCTAAGTACAACACTTTTCTAGAGAATATTACGGACTGTCTGATGGAAGAATCTAAAAAAGAACAGTGGTCTGCCGAAGTGAAGTGTTTACGAGCTTATTTCTTTTTAAATTTGGCATTTTATTATAAGGATGTTCCTATGCCTTTGAAAACTCTGTCGGTGGACGAAGCGAATTCTATCTCTCAAACACCTCAGACTGAAGTCTATTCGCAAGTGGAGAAGGACTTGAAGACTGCTATAGACTTGTTGCCTGTCCAATATTCTTCAGAGGAATATGGTCGGTTTACCAGGGGGGCGGCTAAGGTACTTTTAAGTCGTCTTTATCTGGCACAAGAGAGATGGGGAGATGCTGCTACTATTTTACGTAGCGTGATTGAGTCGGGAATATATGAATTGGATCGTCGTAATGGAGAGGACAGCTATGAGAAACTTTTTCAAATAGGAGGTGAATATAGCCCTGAGATAATATTTTGTATTATGGGGATAAAGGATTTGTATACTAATTCACGTTATCAATATTTATATCCTGAAGCTGCTTATGGAGGGTGGCATCAGTTCTCACCATATAACGAATTGGTGAAAGAATATTTCTGTGCAGACGGCAAGGACATTAAGACTTCTGAGGTTTATGATGAGAATGATCCTTATGTTAATCGGGATTTGCGCTTGTATGCTTCTATTTTTTTACCTCCTTTGGGAAGTTATGAGGGAACTAAGTATAATGATATAATTTATGATTGCTTTAAGGGAGCTAATACTGCAGATAGCTATAATAAATTTGCCTTATTTAATGGATATTGTCCAAAGAAAGGTTGTGATCCGTCTATAACTAATAATTTAGGTTCTACTCCCACTTATACTCCTATAATGCGTTATGCTGAGGTTCTATTAAGCTATCTGGAAGCGGTAAATGAATCGCAGCCGAATGCAGTAGACCAGAATTTATTGGATTTGACTATCAATGATATACGTGATCGTGTGAAATTGGTTGGAATAAAAAAGACAGACGTAGCGACACAGGAACTTGTTCGTGAAGCAGTTCGTAAAGAAAGACGTGTGGAACTGGCATTCGAGGGGCTTCGATATTATGACGTGTTACGTTGGGGCATTGCCGAGAAAGAACTTAATCATACTTTTACCGGAGTAAAATTGTCGGATGATCCGCAAGCTCGTAATTATAGAGGAAGTGGTGTTACGGCTTCTCCTGTAGATGAAGATATGTATTATCAGTTTGAAAAACGTACATGGTCTGCACATAACCGATATTTTCCTATTCCTCAAAATGATTTGAATGTGAATAAAAATCTGAAACAGAATGAAGGGTATAATTAAGCAGGCATAAGTTTAAGATAAGATGAAAGAAAATGGATATGAAATGAAAAGATATGACTACCCGGTAAAAAGATATTGCCAGACAATGGATTTGAAGGATGATCCGGAGATGATAGCGAAGTATCGGGAGTATCATAGTAAGGCGAAGTCATGGCAGGAGATCAGAGAGGGGATCCGTTCAGTTGGTATTTTAGAAATGGAAATATATATATGCGGTAATCGATTGTTCATGATTGTCGAAACTCCTATTGATTTTGATTGGGAATCTGCTATGGCTAAACTCGCGACTTTACCTCGACAGCAAGAATGGGAAGACTTTGTATCGATATTCCAACAGTGTAGGAAAGGGGAACTTGCTAAAGAAAAATGGAGTATGATGGAGCGTATGTTCTATCTATATGAATAATTTGAAAAGAGAGGGAACTGATGAAGTATTCTCTTTTTCCTCAAAATATAATAGAAGGCATATTGAATAATTTAGTGATTAAAAGATTGTACAACGGCGTGGGATAGAAAAAGAAATGCTTGTTTTATCAATACCCATTGCTTATCATCGGAAAGCCAATAAGTTGATAAAAGTGGGTGATTGGTAGTGTTATCAATACTGAAATTTTTGAGCCTTCGTTTCTTCAGGTATAGACAAAACCCTCGAAATTATCTAATTTCGAGGGTTTTTGTCTGTTTCTATATGGAATGTTGTGCGCGTGATAGGACTCGAACCTACACGTCTCACGACACCAGATCCTAAGTC
>OBYK01001026.1_pt1 | contig 10458 bp, 8 predicted proteins | sample 1476721 | NCBI WGS metagenome assembly OBYK01 (sample SAMEA2580191, study PRJEB22360) | human gut metagenome | biome: human gut; feature: human-associated habitat; material: faeces | place: Denmark | collected 2008/2010
CTACGACACCTTGTGTGATGAGGGTGGGCGTGGGGAGCCGCGAGCTAGTGTCCGACGATTAGAAGTCGGCGTTGCCCACGGTGCGCGGGTGCGGCAGGACGTCGCGGATGTTGCCTACGCCGGTCAGATACATGACCAAGCGCTCGAAGCCCAGACCGTAGCCGGCGTGCTTGCAGGAACCGTAGCGGCGCAGGTCAAGGTAGTACTTGTACTGCTCGGGATTCATACCCAAGTCCTTGATGCGGGCCTCGAGCAGATCCAGGCGCTCCTCGCGCTGGGAGCCGCCGATAATCTCGCCGATACCGGGAACCAGGCAGTCGGCGGCGGCGACGGTCTTGCCGTCCTCGTTCATGCGCATGTAGAACGCCTTGATCTCGGCCGGGTAGTCGGTCACGAAGGTCGGGCGCTTAAAGTGCTCCTCGGTCAGGAAGCGCTCGTGCTCGGTCTGCAGGTCGATGCCCCAGCTGACGGGGTAATCAAACTGGTGGCCAGCAGCGACTGCCTGCTCCAGGATCTCGACGGCCTCGGTGTAGGTAACGCGGGCAAAGTCGGAGTTGGCGACATGGTCCAGGCGCTCGAGCAGACCCTTGTCCACAAACTTGTTGAGCATATTGAGCTCGTCGGGGCAGGTTGCCATAACGTCCTTGAGGACGTACTTGAGCATGGCCTCGGCGTTATCCATGTAGTCGTTCAGGTCGGCAAAGGCCATCTCGGGCTCGATCATCCAAAACTCGGCGGCGTGGCGCGTGGTGTTGGAGTTTTCGGCGCGGAAGGTGGGGCCAAAGGCGTACACGTCGCCAAAGGCCATGGCAAAGTTCTCGGCATTGAGCTGGCCGGACACGGTGAGGCTTGCATGCTTGCCAAAGAAGTCCTGGCTCCAGTCGACCTCGCCGGACTCGGTGAGGGGCGGATTTTTGGGGTCGAGCGTGGTCACGCGGAACATCTCGCCGGCGCCCTCGCAGTCACTAGTGGTGATGATGGGGGTGTTGACGTAGACAAAGCCCTGCTCCTGGAAGAAGCGGTGGGTGTGGAACCGCGAGGATGGCGGCAGCCGCGACAGAGCGGATGCGGAACACGGCGCGGAACAGGTTGGTGCGCGGGCGCAGGTGCTGCTGGGTGCGCAGGAACTCGACGGTTGCGCGCTTCTTCTGCAGCGGGTAATCCGGGGCGCTCGTGCCTTCGACCTCGATGGAGGTGGCAGAAAGCTCGAACGGCTGGGGCGCATCGGGGGTCAGCTTGACGGTGCCGGTGCAAATGAGTGCGGCCGAGACGTTTTGATGGGCGATCTCGTCGTAGTTGTCGAGTGCCTCGCGGTTCATGACGACCTGCAGGTCGCGGAAGCAGCTGCCGTCGTTGAGCGTAACAAAGCCAAAGTTCTTCATGTCGCGGACGGACTTGACCCAGCCGGCGACGGTGACGGTCTGGCCGCCGAGCGACTCGGCATCGGCATAGAGCTGCGCGATTTTGGTGCGGTTCACGTATCCTCCCATAACGGTTGAATGATAGTTATCCATACAGTTCGATATTCTAGCAGCTCGGCTCATTTGGGCTATACAGATAAGGCATTGGCGGGATGGTTTTTCAAACGAAAAGCGCCCGCGGCCAGATGGTCGCGGGCGCTCGATGAGGTGCCTTTTGGCTGTGTGGCGCGGGGCCTGGCTACTTGGTCTTGGCTACCAGCAGCGGGTCGCCAAGCTTGACGAGCGGGTTGCCGCCGATAAGCGTTCCAGACTCGCCGACATGGTCGATGCTCTTAAGGCGATCGAGCTCGGAGACGATGACGGTCACGATGTCCTCGTGACCAGCGGCCTTAATAGCCTCGCGGTCGAAGCTGATGAGCGGCTGGCCTGCCTTGACCACATCGCCCATCTCGACAAAGCGGGCAAAGCCCTTGCCGTTCATTTCCACGGTGCCCAGGCCAACATGGATGAACACGCGAAGACCGTCCTCGGTGATCATGCCAATGGAGTGGTTGGTGACAGTGGTGGCACCGATGCGGCCGTTGGCGGGCGCATAGATGGTGCCGGTAATGGGCTCGATGCCATAGCCCTGGCCAAGCATGCCCGAGGCGATCGTCTCGTCGGGAACCTCGTTCAGATTGACGAGCACGCCGTTGACGGGGGCATAGATGACGCCTTCGCGGGTGGCGAAGCTTGCTGCGGGCGGAACGGACGCCTCGCCGGTCGAGGTGAAGGTGGACTTAAGCGAATCGAGCAGACCCATAGTTGCCTCCAACTTAAATAGGCGCATATCGCGCGTTTGGTTTGCCGGAAACGTTTCATATGTGTTTCGCGGCTTGGTCAACGACCCTATTCTACGCTGCTCAGCGATACCCCTGAGCTGGGATTATGTGATATATCAGTTGAAGGGAGACTTATTGCCGGAGAGTTTCTGCGTCCTGCACCCAACTGGGGTACGCTTAGATGCGAAAAAGGAGTGCGCATAATTTGCGCGAAGGGAGCACATATGATTGTCGAGAACCATGCGCTGTGGGGCGAGGAGCCGACCGAGGATTATCCGGCGACCTTTACGTATCTGGGTGCCGAGCCGCTGCCCGACAAGCCCAATGGCCGCCGCTCCGCGGTGATCATCTGCGGCGGAGGTGCGTTTACGCATATCGCTCCGCATGAGCAGGATCCCGTGGCGTTTGCATTTTTGGACCGCGGCTACCAGGCCTTTGTGCTCAACTATGTGACGAGTTCTACGGGTGACGTGAGCTTTCCGCACCCCCAGGCAGATCTTGCCAAGATGGTCGCCACGGTGCGCGCCAACGCCGACGAGTGGCATGTCGACCCCAAGTGCGTGTGCGTCGTGGGCTTTTCTGCTGGCGGCATGATTTGCGCCTCGCTGGCAACACAGTGGAAGACCGGCCCCTTCGCGGCACTTGCCGGGGCGCGTCCGGACGACATTCGTCCCGATGCCGTGGTGCTGGGCTATCCATTGCTCGACTTTGCCTATGTGCGTGACATGCAGACGCGCGATCCGCGCATTGACTTGCGTGTGCCCAAGACGGGCGGCAAGACGGGGCGCGATCTGCTCAACGACTACCTGTCGATGGTGACGGGTGGCGAGGCAACTGACGAGCATCTGGCCGACATCTGCCCCACCACGCATGTTTCGCGTCAGATGCCACCGACCTTTGTGTGGGGCGTGTCCGACGACAAAACGGCGCCGATCGCGCAGGTCTACCCGTTTGCGCAGCGCATGGCCGAGGAGGGCGTTGCATGCGAGATGCACGTCTTCGACCAGGGTGGTCACGGCCTTTCGCTCGGCAACGCCAACACCGCGGTCGACAACGAGGACAAGCAGTTGGCAGTCCGTCCTTGGATCCGCCTAGCCTTCCGCTTCCTGGAGCGCCACGGGTTTTAGTTACGGCGTTTTACCAAACGCCGTAACCACTTGACGCTGCAAGCCCGCCAGAGTGGCAATCTGCCTTTCAACTTCGGCGGCATGACCAGAAGGTCAATGCCGCCTTGCCTCAAGGCACCTTGCTTGCTCTGGCGGGCTTTTGCTGTCGGCGTCAAAATATCGGCGTTGTCTTGGCTGCCAAAAGAATGACCCCTCGGGGACGGAGGAAAACGGATCAGTTTGGGCGGTGCTGGCGCCAAGGTTTAAGACCGACGTCGTCCCTTGTTGCTTTCCTACCAGACGGTGAACTGGGCGTTTTCTGTGTTCCAATGGACATCACGAACGTAGTCGCGCACGCCCGTCGCATCTTGTGCTTCGAACAACTCAAGAATATGAGCATGTTCGCTGTTGGCTTTATTGAGCAGTTTGCACGCCGTCTCCTGGTCGACAGTCTCGTAATCGCGCTTGATAAAGCAGCGTTCGAGCTGCGAGATCATATCGCGCAGACGGTCGTTGCCGCAGCGGTTGAAGTACGTCAGATGAAAGTCCCGCTGAATGTCGTCGTACTTTCGGATGAGACCGCCTTGGATCGCGAGGCCCATGGAGCCGACGAGAAATTTAAGCTGCGTAATGTCATCGTCGGTTAGGTTCGGACAGGCGAGATATGCGGCCTGCCCGTCGAGCGGCCCCATAATCTCAAAGACTTCAACGGCGTTTTGCTGATCGAACCCACGGACGCGGAATCCGCGGCGGGGGAGATTGTCCAGGTAGCCGTCGCTTGCCAGCTGGATGAGCGCCTCGCGAACCGGCGTGCGCGACACGCCCATGGCGTCGCAGATCGCTTGCTCGCTCAGCCGGTCGCCGGCCGAAAGCTCGCCGGCGTCAATACGGCTCGAAATGTAGTCGTATACGTGGTCTTTCAGGGGCCTTCTGAGCGTTTCCATGAGCCTATGTTCCTTAAAGGTATATTTCTAAAAGCAAATACGTTTCACTTGAATAGCTCAGTTGAATTATAGAACGACCAGCTAAATCATGCTACTTTGCGCCGATACGTAAGAATACGCTTACCGAAGAATATCTACCGTTCAGGATTGTATACAATATACAAAACAGGAAAACCGCCCTAAGATAAAGCCATCGAAAGGAAGGCGGGCGCGAAGAAGTCCCGCTCTCTGCTAAGAGATCCAAGGAGGATCATCATGACCAAGTTCAGTCACGTCATCATCCGCCGCCCCGGCAAGTCCCTGAGCAATGGCATCACGAGTGCCCCCGAGCTTGGCCAGCCCATCTACGAGCGCGCCATCGAGGAGCACTACGATTACGAGCATGCGCTCGAGCAGTGCGGCGTGGATGTCTCGGTGCTGCCGGCACTCGAGCAGTATCCTGACAGCTGCTTCGTCGAAGATCCGGCCGTTATCACTCGCTGCGGCGCCATCATTACCAACCCCGGCGCCGATAGCCGCAACGGCGAGAAGGACGAGATCGAGCCGGCCGTCCGTCGCTTCTTTGACGACGAGCATGTCAAGCACATCGTTTCTCCGGGCACGCTCGACGGCGGCGACGTCATGATGGTCGGCGACCATTTCTACGTCGGTCGCTCCGCTCGCACCAACGAAGAGGGCATCCGCCAGTTCTGCGAGATTCTCGAGGGCTGGGGCCTCGAGGGTTCCGAGGTTCCGCTGGAGGAGGTCCTGCACCTCAAGACGGGCGTCAACTACATCGAGGACAACAACATGCTCGTCTCCGGTGAGTTTATCGATAAACCCGACTTTGCCCAGTACAACAAGATTGTTGTGCCCGAGGACGAGGCTTACGGCGCCAACTGCATCTGGGTCAACGGTACGGTCATCGTCGCCGAGGGCTATCCGACCGTGCTCAAGGCCGTGCAGGATTTGGGCTACAAGACACTCGTCGTTGACACCTCCGAGTATCGCAAGGTCGACGGCGGCCTTTCTTGCCTGTCGCTGCGCTTCTAACGCGATAGCTGTAACAGTCTGATGATCGCTTGACCGATGGCCCGGCACCCGATTCGGGACGTCCGGGCCATCTTTCGTTCGATCACATGATGAAGGGGGTGCACATACAATGGCCTCTAAAGCTCAAAATGAAGAGATTATCGACCCTAATGGCCTCGATCTCTTTCGTCTGACCATGATGGTCATTACCGCCAGTATTTGTGGCGGCATCTTTTCGCTTGCCGGCGATATGGCGGCAGGTGGGGCAAATACCGGTGCGGTTATCGTCTCGTGGGGAATTTGCTTTATTGGCGTCTTTGCGCTGATGATGGTGTTCAACGGTTTGTCTCAGGCCCGTCCCGACCTGACCGGCGGCATCTATGCATACGCTGCGGCCGGTTTTGGCGATTACATTGGATTCAACTCCGCTTGGGGCTACTGGATCAGCGCATGTCTTTCCAACGTGAGCTTTGCGCTCTTGCTGTTTAGCGCGCTGGGCTATTTCTTCCCTGCGTTTGGCGCGGGTAACAACCTGCTTTCTATCGTCTGCGCCAGCGTGTTTTTGTGGTTCCTTACCGCCCTTGTGCTTCGTGGCGTTAAGGAGGCTGCGGGCATTAACACGATCGTCACGTTGGCGAAGCTGGTGCCGCTGGGGCTCTTTGTGCTGAGTATCGTGCTCCTGGGTAAGTTCAACGTCGATATCTTTATGGACAACTTCTGGGGAGAGCCGGCTGGTCCTGGCTTTGGCGAGCAGGTTGTCTCGACCATGATCGCCCTTGTCTGGGTCTTCACGGGCATCGAGGGCGCTGTCGTTATCTCGGGCCGTGCAAAGTACGTGCGTGACGTCGGCCGCTCGACGGCGCTCGGATTTGCGGCTGTATTCACGCTGTATCTGATCATCTCGATGCTGTCGCTCGGCATTATGCCGCGCGAGGAGATGGCACAGCTTGCAACGCCCTCCATGGCGGGAATTCTCGAGTGCGCAATCGGTCCGGTTGGTGCTGCCATCGTAAACCTTGGCGTTATCCTTTCGTTGGTCGGCGCGCTGCTGGGCTATGTCATCATTGCGTCCGAGACGCCGTTCGAGGCAGCGCGCCAGGGATCCTTCCCTCTGGCGTTTGCCAAGACGAACAAGCACGACGCCCCGGTGGTAACGGTTCTCGTGAGCTCCGGCATCACGCAGCTCTTCTTGATCGTGTCGTATGTGGCGGCGAGCACCTACCAGTTCTTCTATAGCTGCGCAGTCAACACGATTCTGGTTCCGTATGTCTGCTCGGCTGCCTATTACATGGTGATTGGCTGGAAGAACGAGCATCTGGACGGGCCGCATGCGCCCAGCGTCGGCAAAGCCCGCTTCTTCGGTACGCTCGGCTTCATCTACACATTGTTCCTGGTGTGGTCGACGGGTCTTCAGGGCGTTATGATCACGACGATTCTTTTTGCTCCGGCCATTCCCGTTTATATGCTGGGCGAGCGAGGCCGCGGTAAACCGGTGCTTCCGCATCTGCACGACAAGCTGATCGCAGCGGTGGTCATTGTCGTGGCAATCATTTCGCTGTATCTGCACTTTGCCGGCATTGCGCCGATAGTCTAAGACTGCGGCAAGCTTCATCGCTTGGTAAGCCGACGGAGGCATCGCGTGCCGGTGCCGTTCGATAATCCATAACTGACGTGGGCCTCTGTAACGTGCCTTTGTGAGCGCCCGCCAAGCCCGCGCAGGTGACATTTGTTGCCAGCGCGGGCTTTTGCTGTTGCGGCGAAATGCCGCCAGCAGCTGGGGACGTTCCTATTGTGCCAGCACCCTGGGACACTCCTTGGATGTTCCGCATGCGACGGAGGGAACGGATCATTTTGTCGAGGGGCGGGCGGCTGTTTCGGTCCTCGGGGAAACCGCGGCCCGGAATTCCCCTTGCACCAATCTGTCGATTGAACATCGGTGTGTGTTCGCGCTATCATGCGTGGTTAAATGGTTAGCCATGGCAAACGGTTAGCCAAGATAAACAAAATGCAACGCCCTGTGGGCGCCGGGGGAGGAACACGGACGTGAAGCTCGATACACTCGAGATTGGAAAGGACGCCGTTGTCGCATCGGTGGCATCGGACGATCAGGCACTCCGACATCATATTTTGGACATGGGTCTAACGCCGGGCACCGAAGTCACCATGATGAAGTACGCCCCCATGGGCGACCCGCTCGAGATTCGTCTGCGTGGCTACGAGCTGACACTGCGCAAGGACGATGCCGCTCGCATCGAGCTCGTGGGTATTCACGACACCGATACGGGTCCGCGTGCTAACGCCGCAATCGGCACGACGGAGCATCCGGCTCTGGGCGAGGGGACGTATTCGCCCCGTGCGGCAAAGACGGCCGTGCCCGAGGGCGCGCCGCTGCACTTTGCCCTCGCCGGCAACCAAAACTGCGGCAAGACCACGTTATTCAACCAGCTGACGGGCTCCAACCAGCACGTCGGTAACTTTCCCGGCGTGACGGTCGACCGCAAAGATGGCGCCATCCGCAACCATCCCGAGGCGAGCGTTACCGACCTGCCTGGCATTTACTCTCTGTCGCCGTACACAGGCGAAGAGGTCGTGAGCCGTCAGTTCATCCTCGACGAGCGCCCGGACGCCATCATCGACATCATTGACGCTACCAACATCGAGCGTAACCTGTACCTGACACTGCAGCTCATGGAGCTCGACCGCCCCATGGTCATCGCGCTCAACATGATGGACGAGGTGACCGCCAACGGCGGCGCCGTAGACGTCAACTTGCTCGAGAGCCTGATGGGCGTGCCCGTTGTCCCCATTAGCGCTGCCCGCAACGAGGGCATCGGCGAGCTGGTGGACCACGCCCTGCACGTGGCGCGGTTCCGCGAGCGCCCTGGTCGCCTGGACTTTTGCGCGCCCGACGGTCCGGACGGCGGTGCGCTGCATCGCTGCATCCACGGTATTGCTAACCTGATCGAGGACCATGCCGTGACGGCGCACATCCCGGTGCGCTTTGCGGCGACCAAGCTGGTCGAGGGCGATGAGCTGGTAACCGAGGCACTTCACCTGGACCGTAACGAGCTCGACGCTATCGAGCACATCATTACCCAGATGGAGGGCGAGGCCGGCACCGACCGCCTGTCCGCGCTGGCCGATATGCGCTTCGGCTTTATCGGCGACGTGTGCGGGCGTTGCGTCGTCAAGCCGCACGAGAGCCGCGAGCACGTGCGCTCCGTCAAGATTGACCGCATCCTGACGGGTCGTTACACGGCCATTCCGGCGTTTCTGGTGATCATGGGTCTCGTCTTTTGGCTGACGTTTGGCGTGATCGGCGCGGCGTTGCAGGGACTTATGGAGGACGGCATCGCTGCCATCATCGCCTCGGCCGATGCGGGTCTCAAGGCGTTCGGCACCAACGACGTAGTGCGCTCGCTGGCTGTCGACGGCGTGCTTACGGGCGTGGGCAGCGTGCTGACCTTCCTGCCGATTATCGTCGTGCTCTTCTTGTTCCTTTCCATTCTGGAAGACTCGGGCTACATGGCGCGCGTGGCCTTTGTCATGGATAAGGTGTTGCGTCGCTTTGGCCTGTCGGGCCGCAGCTTTGTGCCCATGCTCGTCGGTTTTGGCTGCACCGTGCCGGCTATCATGTCGACCCGTACGCTCCCATCCGAGCACGACCGCAAGATGACCGTCATGCTCACGCCGTTCATGAGCTGCTCGGCCAAGTTGCCGGTCTACGGTCTGCTGTGCGGGGCGTTTTTCCCACAGGCGACGGTTCCCGCCATGGTCTCGCTCTATCTGATTGGCATTGCGGTTGGTTGCATCGCGGCCTTGGTGCTTAACCGCACGGCATTTAAGGGCGACCCGGTGCCGTTTATCATGGAACTTCCCAATTACCGTCTGCCGAGCGTCAAGACGACGGTGATGCTGGCATGGGATAAGGCCAAAGACTTTATTACCAAGGCCTTTACCATTATCTTTGCCGCTACCGTGGTCATCTGGTTTCTGCAGACGTTCGATATCCGCTTTAACGTGGTCGCCGACCAGTCGCAAAGCCTGCTTGCCGGTCTTGGTAGCATCATCGCACCGGTGTTGGCGCCGCTCGGCTTTGGCGATTGGCGCGCCTCGACGGCACTCGTCACGGGGCTCATTGCCAAGGAGAGCGTCATCTCGACGCTCACAGTGCTTTTGGGTGCAACCTCGCCCGCGGCACTGTCAGCCATGTTTTCGCCGTTTACCGCTTACGTGTTCTTGGTCTTTACGCTGCTGTACCCGCCTTGCGTGGCGTCCATCGGTGCCGTCAAGAGTGAGCTGGGCGCGCGCTATGCCGTTGCTGTGTTCGCGTTTCAGGTGACGGTCGCCTGGATCGTGGCGTTTGTCGTGCATTCGGCGGGCATATTGCTGGGGTTGGCTTAGCTATTTATTGACGGCGCGACCTCTGTGTATTGAGTTGATTGCGGCCCCGCATCTGTACTGACGGATGCGGGGCCGTTGCTATATAATCGCCCACCGCCCAAGACAATCGGAGAGGTTTCCTACATGACCCAGGCAAGACAAGATGGCATCTCGCTCAAGCAGTGGTTCCCGCTTATCGGGCTCGCCTGTTGCGCGTTCGTATTCAACACGTCGGAGTTCATGCCTATCGGCCTTCTGACTGATATCGCCGCGTCGTTCTCGCTCACCGAGGCCCAGGCAGGCATCATGATTTCAGTCTACGCCTGGGGCGTCATGCTGCTGTCGCTGCCGCTTATGGTGTTTGCCTCGCGCTTTGAGTTCAAGCGGATGCTTCTCGGCGTGCTCGCTGTGTTCTCGCTCGGCCAGTTCCTGTCCGCTGCGGCACCGACCTATCCTATTTTGGTTTGCGCGCGTCTGGTGGTCGCTTGCGCACATGCCGTGTTCTGGTCGGTCGCCTCGATTATGGCCTCGCGCCTGGTCGACACCCGCCACGGGGCGCTCGCCATCAGCATGATCGCCACGGGCTCGTCCATCGCGCAGATCTTCGGCCTGCCCCTCGGTCGCGCCATCGGCCTGGCCGTGGGCTGGCGCATGACATTCGCCGTGGTCGGTGCCTTCTCTGCCGCCGCGGTGGTGTACCAGGCAGCGGTGTTCCCGGCTATGCCGGCGGGCGAGCGCTTTACCGTCAAACAGCTGCCCGAGCTGCTCAAGA
>OBYK01001029.1_pt1 | contig 10451 bp, 7 predicted proteins | sample 1476721 | NCBI WGS metagenome assembly OBYK01 (sample SAMEA2580191, study PRJEB22360) | human gut metagenome | biome: human gut; feature: human-associated habitat; material: faeces | place: Denmark | collected 2008/2010
TTGCTTGTTCTATGCCTGCATTGCTCCGGCAGACGGAAGTGTAAAGTGGGCGCGTCTGTTGCAGACAGTAGAACATCCGGTGACACAGGATGGGGCACGCATGAAGCCGATGTGTCTGGCTGCTTCCGGTAATGAACTGTACATGGGGGGTAGCTTTTACGGCAATGTTATGGATGGTGAGAATGTTTGTCTGGAAAATCCGAATAAACAGACCAACGGACTTCGTGCCTTTATTTTGAAGTGTAACGCAGAAAATGGTGCTGTACAAGCCGGTATTATGATAGACGGCGCACTGACTGAAGTAGAGAATATTATTCCGAAAGATGGTAATCTATTGGCTCCGGGATACGATCTGTATGCCGCTTCTTATCTTTATACACTCGATACGGATCTTACAAGCAATAGCCTGAAAACTTATCCCTTGAAAAACTCGATCAGTACTGCGACCCAAGGGGGCGTAGTGGTCGGTGATTTGCTTGTTTCGGCAATGAATGCCAACCGGACAGCCACTTTCCCGGGATGTGACTGGACGCTGAATGTGATAAATAACGGTGATAACAATTATCGCGCATGTGTCTTTACAGGACATGATATTTCATCATTGTCTACGGGTATAGTTTCGGCTCCGGCAGCAGATACCGGTTTTCGTGCCTATGCAGGAAAAGGTGAATTGATAGTTGAAACGTTTTCTGCTTGTCAGGTACAGGTGTATGGTATTGACGGACGGGCGATTCTTTCGTTTGAAGCTCCTGAGGGTCGTACGACAAAGAGTTTGCCGGCCGGGTTGTATATTGTAAACGATAGGAAAGTGGCGGTATATTAAAAGTTACTTTAAAGTAAAATAAAGAAGGATGAGTGATACGGTTGATTACTCATCCTTTTTTAATTAAGCTCCTTTGGAAAAGAGGCTATATCTTTTCAAGCGGGCAGGAGTTGTTACGGAAGTGTATGGGGCTGGTTGACACGGTAGCTGATGAGGATGCCTGTATACTGGATATTGAAGGCTAATTGTTGGCGTAGCTGTGCATTCCTCCTAAAAAGTAGTTTACTCCAAAATAGGTCATCAATACAGTTGTGAAAGCTGCTATCAGGAAGATATGAAAGAATATGGGTTTACGGAAAACCTTGATGCTTTGAGTATGAAACGCGATACCGTATATCAATAGTGTGATTAGTGCCCATACTTCTTTAGGGTCCCATGCCCAATAACGTCCCCAAGATATATTTGCCCAGACGGCACCGATAAAGATACCGAGAGCCAGAATCAGTGTGGCAGGATAAAGTAGAATACGACTGAGTAAAGTAAGGCGTTCTACCTGTTCTTCTTCGTTCTTCCGGAAATAGATGATGGCAGCAATGCCATTTAACATTATAAAGCCGAGTAAAGCGTACGACATCATGATTAGTGAAACATGCAGACTGAGCAGTGGTGAAGAGAGTACCGGTATTAACGGGGTTATCTGTGGATTCATTTGCCCGATGCTTGCCACTAATAATGTAAATCCGGAGAGAAGGAAACCAAAACATGCCATTAGTGAAAAGCGGTGTTGCAGACACAAGGCTATCAACATGATAATCCATGCCATAAATTGCATCGTTTCGTATCCGTTGCTCATCGGTAAGCGGCCACTGATATACGTCCGTAATATCATTCCGAAGGTATGGAATAGGAAAGAGGTCAATAAAAGGCAGAAAGTAATTCTCCGAAAACTTCGAAAGCGGAATAAGGGGCGCTTACTCCATTGGCAAAGGAGTAGCAATATTCCTCCCATAAGATTTATCCTATATAGAATGACTGAAAAAGGAATCTGATTATAAAGTAATTCGGCTTGTATTTTTCTGTCAGACAAGCGTTGGACTCCGGTATCAGGAACCGGTCGAACCAATGTCCCCTGTCGCAGCATGGCGATAAGGGATATTTTTTCATCGGTTTCGGTGATTGCTTTTAATAATGCATCTTGTTTGCCGCTTTGATGCAGGCGGTTCCAGTATTCCTGTAAACGATATCCTTTCTCCCGGTCGAAGAAATCTGTAAGGCGGGCATAAGAACCACATCCTAAGCGTTGTTGCAGCTCTTTATTCTTGATCTGTATCATCGGTTCGTTCTGCCATTCATCCGGATACAGGAGCCAACCCAGCAAAACCTGTTCGGGACTTAATCCCTGGTAATTGTCTTTTCCGGTCAGCTTGATAACGAAGTCTCGGGCAAGTGTATTAAAAGGTACCACCCGGTCGTTGTACATCACTTGTTTGGTGCGGTATACATCTGCATCCTCTCGTTTTATAGGCTTGGATTGGGTTGTAATGGCCCAGCAACATAAGAGGAAAACGACCCCCATTCGTTGTAGCAACGGATGCTTCAGTAACCGACGAAAATTACTTTTCGGGGAAAGGAGTATCCATAAAGCTGAAATAAATAATAAGGCATATCCGCTATAGGTTACGGGAATTCCCCATGGATCATGGTTGACACTGAGCCATGTGCCCTGGAAATCTTCATCGAATGAACTTTGATAAAACCGGTATCCGTGATGTGAGAAGATACGGTTCATGGAAACTTCTGCTTTCCGGCAAGGAATTTCATCGGTATAAATTCGGCTGACATAGTCTGCCGGAGCTTCCGTACCAGGATAATAACTGACATAGAATGTGTCTAACCCTATGGCAAATGGGAGAGGATATTCCATTTGTGTATCCGTATTTTTGAATGTCTGTGTGGTTACCTTGTCTTGGCGGAGATGTATGACGCCTTGCTGTCCGGTGAAATAGGTGAGACAAGCACCTGTAAGGATGACAATAAAAGATACGTGGAGTAAGAAAATCTCTTTTCGTTTGTACACCTTTTGTTTGATCAGATACCAGCAGGCCGATAAACTCAGAATGCCCCATAGGGCAATGAACCAGAAAGAATGATAAATATGTTCATTGACGAATGGGGTTCCTTGAGCCTTCTCTACAAAAGTAGTTGCAGCCAAACATACAATAATCAACAAGTAACAGCTAACTATGAATTGTTTCATTAGTAGTTTGCGAAGTTTTCATTTTGATCGGCTTTTACTGCTATACATTCCATCTCTATAAGCCATCCCGGACGGCAAACAGGAGCAAGGAGGATAACTTTGGGTAGACACGGGAAATGCTGTTCGAACATTTCTTTTACAACTTGATGGTCCGCCGGATCGCGTAAATAGACAATCGCTTGTGCCACATCATCAAATGAACATTCGGCTTCATTTAGAAGAGCTTCTATATTTTCCCACATCCGGTGAGTTTGTTTACGAATGTCTCCGGGATATACCACCTCTCCTTTGTTGTTAATGCTTGCCGTGCCTGAAATGAATACTTGGCGGCGGTCACCGTATTTTACACAAGTTCCTCTTTCAAAACTGACTCCGTATTCGTAGGTCGGGTTAAGATGATCGGGAGCATAAAGGTATTGTATTTGTTCGGAAGAAATACCCTTTACTGCATAACTATCCATTTGCACGGTTACCTTAGGGTCGGCATGCCGGCCGCCGATACCAGTGCTGGCGATATAGTGAGTATGTTCTGTCAGATTTTGTGTGACAAATACTTCATTGCGGGCTTTTACTACTCCGGCGTAATTTACGTCTACATTTTGTACGAAAAACCAAGTACGAATGCAATTGTTCGCCAGTGTACATTGCTGTTCCATGAGTTGCATTACATAGTCGTTGAGCAATAGCCGCGTTTGATATTCGGAGTTCGCTGCACGATTGAAAGCGCTGCCGTTCCAGAAATGCCGGTAATTGCCATGCACCGATTCAAATAGTCCATTGGGCAGTACACGCGTTTGTACGTTGGTTTGCAGATAGGCCCACAGTGCGATTTTGGTACCGTTGAGAGGAGGTTGTTCCACAACGGAGAGGGCACAATCGGAATATTCGGTTGTCAATGCCAGCAGCGTATCCGCTTGATTGGCGGCATCGCTGAGGAAATAACGTTTGAATACGGCAGTGGCACCTTTCAATTCACCTGTCAGTAAGTTGGTGAAAGTATTTAATATACCGGCGAGTTGTTCTTGATAGGTGAGGTTCGGCTGGGTGATGTGTATCATTACCTGGTATTCCGAAACTCCGTTATCACAAATAAATTCCGATAAATCTGTTATGGTATTATTATCTTCGTTTATATACTTTTTATAGTCCATATGGTTTTAATTATTTTCAGCCCCGGCATCTATCCAGGTTTTTATCAGTCCTAATATTTCTTGTTTACCGGTGCTGTTGAACATATCCTTATGATATTCGTTGTCTTCCAGAATGTCTATTAAGTAGCTTTCTTCTGCATTTCCGGGAGATACATATTTCTTTTTTTCGGGAGATAAAGGAGCTTCTACATTAACTAATGCTGCGTAAGCTTTATCTTCGGTCAAGTTGAGGTTGCCCGAAATATGGGTACTTCCTCCATGACATGCTATGCAACTGGTTTCGAAAACCTGCTTTTGTATCCGATCGAAACTTGCCAGATTTAAGTTTTCGATAGGAAGCGTTATTGTCTCCATTGAGTTGTCAATCGGAAAAGAGTAATATGAATAGATTAAGCTTTGTCCGTTACTGATAACAGCTATATCTATGCTTTTGGTATTCTCTTTTAGATTGTTCAGTCGGATGGTTACCTTTTGATCACTTTTAGACGGTTTGTTGATTCGTTTGGTCAGTGTGATTGTTGAGCCGTCTTCTCCGATGGCAGCCAGTGAAAGATAATTCTTTTTAGGCCATGCTCCCAGTCCGTCGAAGGTGAGGGTAACAGTGGCTGTCCGGCCTGAATCCACTGTGTCATCAGGATATATTTTTCCTTCGTCGCAAGAAATAATGAATAATGCGGCAAGGATATATAAACCGTTTTTTATATTTAAAATAGAATTCATTGTTCTTGTTTAGAAAGTAAATTGCAACATAGCAGTAGCGTTATGGCGGGCAAGACCGATACCGGCTTCATCACGGTCATTCTGAGAATTGTCTCCCGTACGTCCCATGTATTGGTACATCACTTGTAATTTCAGATTGTTTCCGAAGAAATAATAGTTTACACCTATAGCGGGCATGTTTAGCAGTCCACCGGTATCTAATCCGTTACGATCCATGAAATCATAGCGTAATGCACCTTGCAGTTTGGAGGTGATAAAATATCCGGCCTGTACATATCCGCCCCAGAAATTCATGTCATCTGATTTGTTCTGGATTTTAGTGAAATGCATGTTCATGTAATAAGCTTCGGCTGCCAGATAGAAGCGATTTTTCATCATGGCAAATTCTGCTCCGACCCGCAGATCGCTACTACTCTTGGATTCTGCTTCAGCATTATAGGATGCTGATACGCCTATTAGCATTTTATCGCTTTTCAGATTATTGGGGTCACCCTGTGAAGCGGGCATTTCACCTTTGGGCATGTAGGCAAAACGTCCGGAATAGAGTAAAGCTGGCAACCATTTGTGATCATCACACATGGTTTTGGAGGCAACGTTTACATCTGCACCCGTACCATTGAAAATGCCTACTTGATAATTCCATTTACCATGGATCAACCCATGTAACTGTATACCCAAATCGAAACCTGTGGCAAAATTGGGGTTGACATAGGGAAGATCGTAGGGAAGAACGACTGTTGCCGTACTGGAGGTAGGAAGTACCGGGAACAGGGTTTCGCCCAATGTGCTGAGGTATGCATGCATAAAAGGTGTTTTGAATTTACCTACACGGATTCGGAGAGACTCTTTCATTGCAATATCAAACCAAGCTTGTTGTAACAGGGCTCCGCCGCTTTTAGCTGCATTTATGGAAAGGTTGAAAGTCACTTTTCCGAATGCTTTTCCGGTAAATCCCAATATGGCGTTTGGAATGGCAAAACCGGTATTGGCGATGTTATCGGCATAAGGAGTTTCGAGTCCGAGATCATCATATCGGTTGAGACAGGCACTGGCCTGTACCAATGCATAAGGTTTGAAGAGGAAATCACCGGCTTTAGTGCTGAAAGAAAATCCTTTCTTCCCTGCCAGGGATACCACATCGTTTTCTACATATTTATCGTCTACCTCCTGTGCTGACAGGTGAGTGGATGTCAAGGTTAGCAATCCGCATAAAGCGGCTGCAAATGTATGCTTTTTCATTTGTTGTTGTTTTTTATCTGATTATAAACTTTCAAGAAAAGTGATGAGTGCAGCACGTTCTTCTTTGCTCATCCGTGAGAAAAGAGTGCGTGAGGCAGAACCTTCGCCGCCATGCCACATGATAGCTTCTGTTAGATTGCGGGCGCGTCCGTCGTGCAGGAAATAAGTATGTCCGTTAACTGTCTCCTGCAGTCCGATTCCCCATAAAGGAGTAGTTCTCCACTCGTATCCGGTAGCCAGGCCACTGGTATAATCGTCATTCAGTTCTGTTCCCATGTCGTGCAATAAGAAATCGGAATAGGGATGAATCGTTTGGCTGCCCAACCAGGGTAACTGGGTGTTGTTCAGAAGTTTGGAACCTCTTGGACGGGTGTGTAATGTAGTGACATGACATAAATGGCATTTTGCCTGGTGGAAGAGTTTCTCTCCTTTTTGTACGGTTTCATCTGTTACATTGCGCCGTGCGGGTACGCCCAAAGCCTGCATATAAAGATCTACATTTTCCATGTCTTCGGTGGATATCTGAATCCCGTAGTTGGAAAATCCCATCATCTGACTTTGACCTTCACAGACTTCGTGAGGATAACGGTCGTTGGTTACCCCCAAATCCGATGAGAATCCGAGTTCTACGGTGAGGTCGGCATGTTGTGCTTTATTACCCGATAATCCGATCTGTTTTACGCCCTTTTCAGTGATATAATTCAAGCTGATACCGTATTCGGGATAATTACTTTTGGCTGCCACTTTTTGCAACTCGTTGAGATCGAGCGCCATCATTTGGCCTAACCCTACATGACGTAAGGGCTGGCGTACACTGATACGCAAATCCTCCGGGCGAATGCTGTCGGCATACCATTGATAGATCTCGTAATGCGGAGTCATCAGTTCGTACTCTTCGCCATCCGGAAAACGGAATTTTTGTGTTGTAGTGGTTATTTTTCCTTCCGCTTTTACACCATAGATGGATTGATCGTGCAATACACGTCCGTACTCCGGGAAGTATCCTCCGGTTTTGCGGCTGATATACACTAACATGGACGAAAATCCGTTGCCCGAACCGCCGTCGGCAAGGGCCGGTTTGGTACGACCGGTACTTTTATGGCAACTTCCGCAGGAATATCCAGCATATACTGGTCCCAATCCTCCGCCTGTGTTGCTTCCTGTTCCGCGTGAACCGTCATACAGGCCGTCTCCTCTGTTAAAGCGTGTCAGAAGTTCTCCGGTAACCCAGTCTGCATTCGTGTCGTATGCATCTGGTGATGAAGAGAATATGGTAGAATATCCGGCAGACAGTTCGGCAGGGAGTGCCGGTTCACCGTTAGGTTTCAGTATAAGCTTATCATCAAGTTGATTGTCACAACTCTGTAGTGTATAACTTATCAACGTACCAAAGAGGATACAAGCTCCGGTAAGGTTCCTGCATCCCCATATGGTGCTGATAGCTCTATTCTTTAGGGGAATGAATAAGCTAATTTTCATATTGTATGTATTTCGTTCATTTCATTAATTGGATGCTAGTTTACCTCTTACGAGTCCCAGACCAGTGTTTAGATAAGCGCATGCATTTTGTGCTTTTTTGATTTCTACACTTGCGCCCAGATTGTTACGGAAGGGTTTGGGAATATCATTGATAGCATCCATTGTATCTTCTATCTGCTGACGAATTAATTGGTCAAGTGTCGGATTTATGATTTTGACGAGTGCTGAAAGGCTTTCTGCTTCGTTGTATTCACCATTGCGTCCGCCTAAGTAACAGTTTTTGATGCTGACGATGTTGTCTACATAATCTGTCAGTGAGTTCCAGCTGTACCATGATTCCACAGCAAGTACGCCACCTTCTTTATCACCGCTATTCCATGCGTTTACAGGATCGGCGATCTTGGCGGTACCTACTTCATTGGCGATTGCAGCCATTCCGTTGTTGTCATTCAACATCGTTTCGATAGCTACATAAATACTGCTGATACCGTATGTGCCGTTATGTTCTTTCAAGGCAGCTCCGTATGCCGTAGGAAGATCTTCATCTCCGGGAAGTCCGGTTGTCCAGCCTTTGTGCATATTGGTGACGTCAGAGAGCATACGGGTTACTACTTTCTGTAGATAAATTTTCATGTTGTTGGTGTAGTCGGCGATATCGCGTGCATCACCTTCATTGAAAAGCAGATATTCGGCAGTATGGAAACCACGTAAATTTTGTGGAGGATTTACAGCACTTTCATCTTCATTTACATCTCCTTCGATGGCGTCCCAGTTACCTGTTTCCAGAATTTGGTCTATACCTTCTTTGTCGAGAGGCCAGCTATCCAAGCTTGGGTCATAGCTTTTTTTGTCGGCAGCTCCAAACAGAAATGCTTCGCTTTCTTCCCAAGGCTTACGGGCATCTCTCCAGGCATCACAAGCATTTTCAAGGTCGGTTTTAGTTCCACTTGCAATGAATTTGTCGACTGCATTTTTTAAGAGAGTCATTTTGTTTACTAATTCGGCATAAGTCGGTATTGCGACATTATCGACAAAATTGGCTATCGCTGCATCCATTTGTTCAGTGGTAGGTTTTTGTCCACTATCTGCCGGAAGATTGGCAAACGGATTGGTGGTGATGTCTTCTTTCTTAGAATCTTCATTACAGGATGTTAATCCTAAAGTGAATCCTATCAACAGGATTGGAAATAAACTTCTCTTTTTCATTTTATTTTAAATTTTGTGATTTGATATTATACTCTTATTTCTTGATGAACCAGCCGATGTAAGCAATGCCTACTGATACTGTATTTTCATTATTATATTTCCCCCATGCGATCCGGCGATTGGAATAATCGGCTTTTATAACAAGATTAGGGAGTGCATAATAGTTTAGTCCTGCAGTAATAACCGAAGATTGGAAACGCTTGTCGGCCAATTGGCTGCTTGATTCTACTTTTTCCATCGGATTATAGTATTCATAGCGCATGAAAGGATAGATTCGGGGTGCTTTGGGGCCCCAGAAAGCGCCTATATTGTATCCGGCTTCGGCTGCATAGCTGACTGCGTTTTTAGCAACTGTTGTATTGGGATAACCGGAAGCACCGGAGGAACTATTGTTGATTGTGCTAAGTGCCGCACTTGCTCCCAATTGCCCGTATACGGCATTGGCACGTACGATGAGATTGTTTTTCGGACTTTTGTATTGCATGTCGGCGGTAAATATGGTTACCGGAAAATCATACTCATTGTTACGATCCGGTTTTGTTCCGTTTTTCGCTGTTTTATTATAATAGGCCGAAACGCCTACACGTAAGCCTTTTACTCCATTGTAATTAATACGTCCTACGAAAGCCGGACTCGTGAAATTACTGATTTCAAAAGCTCCTTGTTTTCCATTGGAGATCCAGTCTTCACTTCGAAATCCTTGTGGATCGAGACCGTTTACTACTTGAAACTCATAGTCGAATTTTCCCACTTCTCCGAAAATAGCCACACCGGTTTCATGCCAGGTTGACGGTAAGATGGTTGTTTCGCCTTCCGGACGGTATACTCCGAAGAAATTGATAGGTTCGTGATGTGTATTTGTTAGTCCTACCGGTAAAATCATATGTCCGAAACGAACATTGATATATTTGTTGATGAGACGTGTAATGTGGAACTGTTCGAGAGCTACCTCTCCGCCTTTTTCAATTTCGGTTTCGTATTCTCCGTTTTCTTCGAACCATTCAATTTCACGGGCTACTCCTGTACCTCCATATTCGAATTCAATTTCTGAACCGAGTATCCATTTGGGAGAAAACTTGTAGTCAAAGGCCAATACAAAACGAGGAATGGAGATTTCACCTCTGTTTCTTTTCGGAGAACCGCTGGAATGTTTAAAACGGTTAAAATCATAATCTTTATAGCTTGCCGCCATTTCACCGTATCCGCCAAAACGGAATTTGTCGTATTCTTCTGTATAAGAGCTCTTTTCTTCTTGTACTGAGCTTTTTTCCTGTGCGGTGACTTTACCGAATGATAACAGGAAGCAGAGAATAAATAAGCTTGTTAATTTTCTCATGTTTTATATAATTTTTTATGGCTGCAAAGATAGAAGCGAATGGAAAGGCGGACAATACCTATAAATAATGAATATTGACGCGAGTCTCAGTATTAATAGGTAATTATAAAACTGAATATATATGAAAAAAAAGAAGCCGTTCCCCCTAATGAAACGGCTTCTACGCTAAAAAAGACATACAACAAAGCTAACACATACAAAACTACGCTAAACAGCAATCTTAATACTTTCTTTTTTCCCACAATATCGCTTACATTGCTGGCAGATATCGTATCCTAACATAGCTCCCAAAATGAAATC